>SMVB01103062.1_pt1 | contig 53802 bp, 50 predicted proteins | sample 2456461 | NCBI WGS metagenome assembly SMVB01 (sample SAMN11095934, study PRJNA526329) | marine sediment metagenome | biome: Marine sediment; feature: Surficial sediment; material: Deep marine sediment; isolation source: Hadal surficial sediment | place: Pacific Ocean | collected 2014-05 | depth...
CAACGACCTTCACCGATGTAGTGGACCTTGCGACCAATTGTCCATAGCGACCCTCAGGATTGCCGGGGTGGGCGAGTGATCTCGCCCGCCCCCAGCGCTCCTGGCGAAGGCCCATGAGCCGTATTGAAGAGCTCGAGAAGCGACTGGAAGCGGACCCGAACTCTCGGATGTTCGTCCAGCTTGCCGAGGAGTACCGTAAGGCAGGGCTTCTCGAGAACGCCGTCGAGATCTGCGAGCAGGGGCTGAAGAACCACCCGCAATACCCCTCTGCTCGGGTGGCGCTCGGCCGCGCTCTGCTCGAATCGGAAAGCTTTGGTCGGGCGGCCGAGGAGTTCGAGACCGTTCTTGCGCAGGTTCCCGACAACATCCTGGCGAATAAGTTTCTCGGTGAGACCTATCACCGAATGGGACGCTTCAAGGAAGCGCTTGAGAAATATCAGATCGCCCAAACTCTAGCGCCCGACGACACGGAGCTCGAGGGGAAGATTCAGGCCGCGCGCGATGAAGGCGCGGGCGAAGCGCCCGCGCCTCCTCCCCCGGAGGCGGCACCGGCTTCAGAGCTGCCACAACCCCCGCCCCTGTTCGAGCCAGAAGCCTCCGCGGGCTCGCTGCCGGAGCCACCTCCGATGCCTTCCGTCGGCGATGGTCTCGAGGCCACTTTCGTGGATCCTCCCGCTTCGGGGGATGGTCTCGAGGCCACCTTCGTGAATCCTCCCGCAGCGTCGGCTCCGCCAGATCCGGAACCGCCTGCGCCGGAACTGCCCGCGGAAACGTTTTCTGAAGGCGGGCCGATGTTGCCCGAAGAGCCGGATCCCGAACCCGACTTAGCGCCGATCCCGCTCGTCGACGTAAGCGAGCCGATGGTCCTGGAGGGGCCAGCCTATATTGCAGCGGAAAACGCCGCCGAGCGCTCCGAAAGAGAAACCCCTCTCACTCCCGCGGTTGAATCTTCGGAGGCCGGGCCGGAAGGGGAGCAGGTCTTCGAGGTCGCCAGGGACGAGCCGCCTTCCGCCCCCGAGCCCGCCTTCGTTGAAGGACCGCTCGAAGCAGCCCCCGAGCCAGAATCGAAAGCGTCCGTACCGGGACCGGCGGACGACGTTGCGATACCCCAGTCTCCGGTAGCGGATGAGATCGAAACGCCTACGATGGCCGAGCTTTATGCCTCGCAGGGCCATTTCGATCGCGCGGTCGCGGTCTATAGAAATCTTCTCGCTCGCAATCCAAATGAGACACAATATCGGGAACGCATCGAAGAGCTGGAAATGCTAGCGAACGCCGAGGCCCTTCCGAAAACGCCCGTACCGAGCGCCCCGTCTCCTGAGGCGGTAAGAGACGGCCTCACGGATGAATCCAGGACAAAGATGATCGGGGTTTTGAGTGACTGGCTCGATGCCATCCGCAAGTCAAGGGAGGCATGATTGGTTTTCGCTGAAGTCCTGCACGACGTCACCTCGAAGATTGAAGGTTGCATCGGCATCGTCGTCATGGGTATGGACGGGATTCCTATCGAGCGGTACCAACCGGCTAAAGCTGTCGAAGGTGCGCCGAATTTCGATATGTTGGCGACTGAGTGCACCAGCCTCCTGCGAACAACTCGCCAAGCCTCCGAGGAAGTGAGCGCGGGTGCGCTGCGGGAGCTCATCTTCATGACCGAAAAAGTGGTCGTCCTGATTGTTGCGATCACCTCCGAATATGTTCTCTTCGCGGCCGTCCAAAGCGGCACCAATTACGGTAAGGCTCGATTCTACATGAAGCGGGCCGCGATCGTTTTGGAGAAAGAGTTTCTTTAGGGTAGGTATTCGCCACCCAGCTTCAACATTCTGTCGCGCTGGTCGCCTCCCACCCTCATGTGCTAGAGTCGCTGGTTCTGACATAGGGAGACCACTGCATTGAATCTCAATCTCTCAGAATTGAAAGAGCTCTTCGAGCTCATCGCGGAGAGAAACATCACGGAGTTCGAGCTCGAAGAAGAAGGAGTGAAGCTTCGCATCAAGCAAGGCGGAAGCGCGACGCCCGCACTCACGGGGCTCTTGCCCGGAAGGCAAGCACCCGCCGCTAGCGCAGTCGAGGCCGTTCTCGAGCCCGCCGACGAAGCTGACGCCGAAGAAGGCGTTTCGCTCGTGACCGCGCCGATGGTCGGGACGTTCTACCTTCAGCCCGAGCCTGGCGCAGAGCCCTTTGCTCGTAAAGGCGATCGCATCAAAAAAGGGCAAATCCTTTGCATCATCGAGGCGATGAAGCTCATGAACGAGATCGAGTCCGACCTCTCGGGAGAGCTCGTCGCGATCTATGTCGAGAACGGCCAGCCCGTCCAATACGGCGACAAGCTGTTCGCGATCCGGGAGTCCTAGACCCGAGCTTGGAGGGATGCCTCCGTCCCGCCTTCCCGTCATGTTCAAGAAAGTCCTCATCGCCAATCGTGGAGAGATTGCGCTCCGCATCATTTCCGCGTGTAAGGAGCTCGCCGTCCCCACGGTGGCCGTCTACTCTGATGTCGATGCGCATTCGCTTCACGTACGTTTCGCGGACGAGGCGGTTTGTATCGGTCCCGCCAAGAGTGCAGAAAGCTATCTCAACATCCCAAGCGTGCTTTCCGCAGCCGAGATCACGGGCGCCGATGCGGTTCACCCCGGCTACGGCTTTCTCGCCGAGAACGCGCATTTCGCTGAAGTCGCGGAAGCTTGTCGCGTGCGCTTCATCGGGCCCCCGCCGCGCGCGATCCGTTTGATGGGGGACAAAGCGCTCGCCCGGGCCACGATGATGAAAGCCAAAGTGCCCGTGCTGCCGGGGTCGACATCTGCTCTCGAAGGCGTCGACGAAGCCGTCGAGACCGCGCAGAAAATAGGGTTTCCGGTAATGCTGAAAGCGGCTTCCGGTGGCGGTGGCAAGGGCCTGCGCGTCGTCGAGAACGAAAACGATATCGGGAAAGCCTTCCTGGCGGCTCAAAAAGAAGCCGAGGCAGCTTTTGGCGCCAATGAGATATATGTCGAGAAGTTCTTGCCGAGCCCGCGTCACATCGAGATTCAGATCATGGCTGACAAGCACGGCACGACGGTGCATCTCGGTGAGCGCGAGTGCTCTATCCAGAGGCGCCATCAAAAGATTCTCGAAGAAGCGCCGTCGGCCGCGGTCTCCGAGCGGCTTCGGGAGAAGATGGGCCGTGTCGCCGTTTCTGCCGCGATAGCCGTCGGCTACCACGGCGCGGGAACGGTAGAGTTCCTGCTCGACGAGGATGACCGGTTCTATTTCATGGAGATGAACACGCGAATCCAGGTCGAGCATGCCGTCACCGAGATGGTCACCGGGATGGATTTGGTCAAGGATCAGATCCGGGTTGCGGCGGGTGAAGAGCTCGGTTATCGCCAAAAGGACATCGACGTTCGAGGGGCCAGCATCGAGTGCCGCATCAACGCGGAGGATCCGGTCACGTTTATGCCGTCTCCAGGCACCATCCACGTATTCCACGTCCCGGGTGGTCCCGGCGTACGTGTCGATACGGCCGCGCACGCGGAGTGCGAGGTGCAGCCCCACTACGATTCGCTGATTGCCAAGCTCGTTGTGCAGGGGCGCGACCGTGAGGAAGCGATCGAGCGCATGAAGCGTTGCCTGCAATTGACGGTTATCGAAGGCGTCAAGACGACGATCCCGCTCCACCTGCGGATCCTCGATGACGCTGACTTTCGCGCGGGCCGCTATACCACCCGTTTTCTCGAACGTTTTGCGTAGCAAGGTGCCATTCTCGCTGCTCTATCCCATCTTGGATGCGGGGCCTTCTGGACCATCTGGCTATGCAACGAAGACGTCGTTTTGCGACGCGATTGCCTCGCTAGGGAAAGCCGGGTGCCGCCTCGTCCAACTGCGAGCGAAAGAGCTGAGCGCGGGAGAGTTCTTGGCCTGGGCGAAAGCGGGCGTTACCGCTGCGCGGCGTCACGGTGTGGGCCTGATAGTGAACGATCGTGCCGACGTGGCGCTCTTATCGGGGGCTTCAGGCGTGCATGTCGGCCAAACCGATATCTCTGTTGCGGCGGTCCGCCGCGTCGTTGGAAACGAGGCCATCGTTGGGCTGTCGACGCATTCACTCGAACAAGCGAAAGAAGCGGAGGCGAAGGCGGTGGACTATGTGGCGATCGGCCCGGTGTTCGCGACGAAGACCAAGTCGGACCCCGTTTATGCTGGGCCTCTCGGCGTTTCAGCTGTCCGCGAAGTGCGTCTTGCGGTCCAAAAGCCGCTGGTCGCCATAGGCGGTATAACGATCGAGCGAGCCCGAGAGCTCATCGACCTGGGCGTCGACGGCGTTGCAGTGATCTCGGGTTTGAGGGAGCGTGACAGAAGCCTCGAAGAGCAGGCGCGGCGCTGGCTCGCGATCGAGGCCAATCAACGGAGATGGGAGGTATCGTGACGGCAAGATTGTTGGATGGAAAACGGGTAGCCCAAGAGATACAAGGCGAGGTCAAAGACGCCGCCAAACCGCTTATCGAAAAGGGTATCACTCCCGGTTTGGCGGCGGTGCTCGTTGGCGTCAATGCGGCATCAAAGCTCTACGTGAACAGCAAGACGAAAGCGTGCCAAGAAGCCGGGCTTTTCTCAGAGGCCGTGCTGCTTCCGACGGAGACGACGCGCGAGGAGCTTGCCAAAAAGCTCGATGAGCTCAACGGGCGCGACGATATCGACGGGATTTTGTTGCAGCTTCCACTGCCCGATCATCTCGACTCGACGGAGTTTCTCGATCGCATCCACCCCTCGAAGGACGTAGACGGGTTTCATCCCGAGAGTGTGGGCAAGCTCGTCCAGAAACGTCCCGGCCCGCGGCCGTGCACGCCGGCGGGCGTGATGGAGCTTCTTCGCCGAGAGAATATCGAGATATCGGGCAAACGCGCCGTCATCGTCGGCAGGAGCGACATCGTCGGAAAGCCGATGGCGATGTTGCTGACCCACGCGAATGCGACGGTCACCGTATGCCATTCCCGGACAAAGGACCTTCCCAGTGTCACGCGCGAGGGAGAGATCCTCGTTGCGGCGATGGGTCGTGCAGCGATCATCCGCAAGGAGTTCATCGGACCCGGCGCCGTCGTCATCGATGTCGGCATGAACCGCGCCGAGACGGCCGAGCAGGTCAAGGACTTTTTTGGCGACGACGAAAAACGGATGGCGACGTTCGAGAGAAGAGGTTCGACCCTCGTGGGCGACGTCCATCCCAAAGATGCTATGGAAATCGCCTCTGCCATAACGCCCGTCCCTGGGGGGGTGGGCCCTCTGACGATCGCCATGTTGCTCAAGAACACACTCGAGCTCTGCGAAGCTCGGCGCGGTTGAGCCCGTCGAGAAACTCGCTAACGTCGAGACCGTGCTCGCAATCGGATTGACAGGCGGGATAGCGAGCGGCAAATCCGTCATTCGCCGCCGTATGGAGGAGCGTGGTGTCGAAACGTTCGACGCCGACGGTGTCGTCCACGATCTTTTCGCCTCCCAAAACGCGGTGACCGAATCCGTCAAAGCCCGCTTCGGCGCCGACATCGTGACTGAAGAGGGGTGCGTCGACCGCAAAACCCTGGGCGCCATCGTCTTCAAAGACGAAAAAGCCCGAAAAGACCTCGAAGCTCTCGTCCACCCAGCCGTCAAAGAAGCAATCGAAACGTTCCTGAAGAATTCGAGAAAAAAGGGCGCGTCCCTAGCTGTCGTCGACGCCGCCCTGATGTATGAGACCGGCTCCTACGAACGCTACGACCTAATCGTGGTCGCCCACTGCCCAAGCGCCCTACAAAAAAAAAGGCTGATGCAAAGAGACCACCTGAGCTCCGAGGAAGCCGAAAAAAGAATCGCGGCCCAGCTGCCAATCGAAGAAAAAAGGCAACGAGCCGACCACGTCATCGACACAAGCACCACAATCGCCGAAACGTTGAAACGAACCGACGAGGTCCTAAAGGATCTCCTGGCGAAAGCCAGGCCACCAGATAGCCGGTAGCCGATAGCCAACACCGAATCACGGATCACGGTTCAACTAATTCCACCCGCTCTTCCACGAACGTATCCCATTCCTGACAATGCGGACACCGCCACAGGATCCCGTTCGCGCGATAGTTGCACTTGATACACACGTATGGATCGAGAAAGTAGGCGGAGCGGGAGACCTCTTCTAGATAGCTCGATATCCAATCGCTGCGCTCGCTGCTTTCCGCGATCGACTTCCACACTTCCAGGTGGACGGCGAGCGCATGCGGATTGGCGCGGACGGCTTGAAGCTCGAGCTTGAAGGCTTCGTCGTGCGCTCCGGCTGCGGCTCGGAGCCGAGCCAGCGCCAGATGCGCGTGCGAGTCCTTGTCGTCGCGATCGATAACGAGCTGATAGAGCTCCTCCATGTTGCCCGAACGGTCGAGCTTTTCCCGGACCCGCTCGAGCCGGTCGAAGACGAGATAGGCGAAGCGTGGATGTTCGGTTGCGAGGGAGAGCCAGCGGGCCTCGGCTTGTTCGAGCTGTCCCTGTTCTTCGAGCATGTCGCCGTAATGGATGTAAGGAGGAGGGAGTCGAGGCTCGGTGCGAATGGCGTCGTCGAAGCAGCGCGCCGCGCGCGCGCCGGCTTCAGCCTGCCACGCGGCTTGGCCGATTTGGTCAAAAAGAAACGCTCGGAGCGTGGAGTCGGATTCGCCGGTGGCTCCGCTGAGCTTTTCTTCCATCCTCAACGCCTGCTCCCAGTCGTGCTCCTCTTCGTAGATCTTGACAAGGTTTTTTAGGGCGTAAGCGTTTTTCGGTTCGAGCTCGACCACCTTCTGGAGAGTATCCATCGCTCGGTTGCGGAGGCCGGCTTTCTTGAAATCCATGCCGAGGCACAAAAGGCCGTGTGCCCGCTCGCTCGGAGAGATGCCCGGCCGGTGCAGAATGCTCTGGTGGATTTGAATGGCTCGCTCGATCTGGCCTTTCTCGCGGAGCAGATTCCCGAGAATCAGATAAATCTCGATGGCCTCCGTGTTCTCCCGGGCGGCGAGGGTGAGCTCGGAAACAGCGCGATCGATTTGGCGCGATGCGAGAAAATCGAGACCCAAAATATAGTGGATCGAAGCCGGTCCGCTCCGCCGTCGCTCGGATCGGTTCCACCAGAGTCCTCCAGACCAGAAACGTCCGATCGCGATGCCGGCCACGAGCGCCACGAGGATGACGAGGAGGGGCTGCTCCCCGACATTCATCAGGGACCGTCCGTGCTTCCGGGATCGGGGCTATCGGGTAACGCCGTCGATAGGTCGACGTCCGACAGCGGAAGCTTCCGAAGCTCCGCGAGCTCGCTTTCGAGTCTTTCGATCTTCCTGCGATGATCGCGTACGCGCCCGCGAAGTCGAAACTGATTGGGAATGGACAAGATGAACGAGAAAAGAAAACCGATGACTAGAGCGCCGACGAGCGCCGCGGACAGAGGGAGCTCAAAAGTTCGAAAATAGTCGGTGAAATAGATGACGACCCTCTGATCGAAGTTGGACCAGATAAAAATGGCGAGCGTGGCCCCGGTGAGGAGCAACGCGAAGACGAGTGCATAGACGAAGATGGTTCGGATGATGCCCATGGTCTACCTCAAGTAACCCTGAACGAGCTCTTCGAGCCGCTCTTGACTCATGAGGATGAGCTCGATGAGCTCGCGCACGGCGCCATGACCACCGCGAGCTTGCGTCACATAGTCTACACGGGATCGGACCTCGAGGGGCGCGTCCGCCACCGTGGCGGACAGGCCTACCCGGGAGAGCACGACGAGGTCCGGGAGATCGTCGCCCATATAGGCGATATCCGGAAGCGAGAGCGATTCCTGGCTCAACGCTTCATGGAGCGCTTCGAGCTTGTCCGAAACGCCAAGGCGCACGAACGGAATCGAAAGCTCATGCGCCCGCGCTTCGACGATTCTCGAGGAGCGGCCCGAGATGAGACCGAGCTTGATCCCGGCTTTTCTGGCGAGAACGAGCCCGATGCCGTCGCGGGAGTGGAAGCGTTTCGTCTCGTCCCCGGCGGCGCTGCCGGGGACGAAAGTCCCGTCGGTGAGGACGCCGTCGACATCTAGAAGGAGCATCTTGACGCCACGAGCCTTCTCGCGAACGGCATCATCCATGAATACCGCCGGTCAAAAATACTGCCCCATTCGCCAGAGATCGTGCAGGTGTAAGGCTCCGATGAGCTTGCCGTTCTCGTCGGGTACCAGGATGACGGTGATCTTTTTCTGCTCCATCAACGAGAGCGCGGCGGTGGCGGCCTCTTGCGGATCGACGGTGACGGGAGTTCCGGTCATGCACTGAGAGGCGAGTTTATCGACGAGCCGGTCGTCCTTTTCGAGCTGACGCCTCAAATCGCCGTCGGAGATGACGCCGAGAAGCTTGCCCTCGCCATCGACGACGCTCGTGATGCCGAGTCCTTTGCGGGACATCTCGTAGATGACATCTCGCATTAGCGTTTCGGCTCGAACCCGCGGGACTTCGTCACCCGAATGCATGACATCGGCGACGCGAAGAAGCTTGAAACCGAGCTGACCCCGGGGATGGAGCTCTCTGAAATCATCCTCGGTGAAGCCTTTGCGCTCGAGGACCGCCATGGCGAGCGCGTCGCCAAGCGCGAGCGATACCGTCGTGCTCGCGGTGGGGGCGAGTTGCAAGGGGCAGGCTTCTTCCGCGACGGAGACATCGAGCACGACATCTGCGACCTCGGCGAGGGGCGATGCCGTGTCACCGAGAAACGCGATGAGCGGCGCCCCTAGCCGCTTGATGGGCTCGACGAGTTGGAGCAGCTCCCGCGTCTTTCCGCTATTCGAGATCGCTAGGACCACGTCTCCGGAAACCACCATCCCGAGGTCGCCGTGGACCGCCTCCGCGGGATTCAAATAGAGTGACGGAGTTCCCGTGCTGTTGAGCGTGGCCGCGATCTTTCGGCAGACAATTCCGGATTTACCCATGCCGGTGACGACGACGCGGCCGCCGCAATCATGAACGAGAGCGACCGCCTGATCGAAGCGATCGTCGAGCCGCTCGCTCAGAGCGAGGATGGCGTCGGCCTCCACTTGGAGGACGCGGCGCGCTAGAGAAAGGGTCACGGCACGCCACTCATATCGAGTGCGCGCTCGATCGCGACGAGGCGTCCGAGAATCTCCGCGAGAGCTTCGAGCGGGCAGCTGTTCGGACCGTCGGACTTGGCGTGCTCTGGACGATCGTGGACTTCCATGAAGATGGCGTCGACGCCGCAGGCGACCCCGGCCGCGGCGAGGTCGCGAATGTAGCGCGACTGGCCGCCCGAAGACTTCCCGGCGCCACCGGGAAGCTGCAAGCTGTGGGTGACGTCAAAAACGAGCGGGGTGCCGCTCTCACGCATGATGGGGAACCCGCGCATGTCCACGACAAGGTTGTTGTAGCCGAAGGTCGTGCCTCGCTCGGTGACGAGAACGTTCGGATTACCCGTGCTCTTGGCTTTTTCCGCCGCGTGTGCAATATCCCAAGGCGCCAGAAACTGCCCTTTCTTGATATTGACGGCCTTGCCGGTAGCAGCGGCGTCGAGCAGAAGATCTGTTTGCCGACACAAGAAAGCGGGGATCTGCAACAGATCGCAAGCCTCTCCTATGGGTCCGGCTTGCTCACGCTCGTGCACGTCGGTCGTGACCGGTATCCCGACGCGCTCGCGCACGCCCTTCAAGATCTCGAGCCCGTGCGTAAGGCCTGGTCCGCGAAAACCGTCGATCGCGGTGCGATTGGCTTTGTCGAAGGAGGCCTTGAAGATGTAGGGGATCCCGAGAGGTTCGCAAATGGCCTTGATCTGCTCGGCCATGAAGAACGGGTGCTCGTCGTTCTCGATGACGCAGGGGCCGGCGATGAGCGCGAAGCGTCGCCCGCCGCCAATTTCGACGGAGCCGACGTGAACGGTCTCAGTAACTATTGGATGCGGCATTCAGCATTTCGGCATTCACCGGTGTCCGATGACGGAAGATTCCGCGCTCACCGGCGCGCGCTCGCCATTTTTGTGCCGCCACGACGCCCCAATGAACGCCTTGAATAGCGGGTGGGCGGCGAGTGGACGAGATTTGAACTCGGGATGAAACTGTACAGCGAGAAACCAGGGATGGTCGGGGATCTCTGCGATCTCGACGAACTTCCCATCGGGCGTCCGGCCGGAGAATTTCAAGCCAGCGTCCGAGAGTACTTTCTCGAACTCTTGATTGAACTCGTAGCGGTGCCGATGACGCTCGGAAATCGCTTCGGCTCCGTAGACCTTGCGCGCCAAAGAGCCCTCGGTGAGCTCGCACCGATAGGCGCCGAGACGCATCGTGCCGCCCATCTCTTCTACGTCCACGAGATCTCTAAGCTTCAAGATGACTTTCTGAGGTGACTCGGGATGGCTTTCGGTCGAGCTCGCCTCGGTCAAATGGCACACCGAGCGCGCATATTCCACCACCGCCCATTGAAACCCGTAACATATCCCGAAATAGGGGATCCGCTCCCGACGAGCCCAACCGGCTGCCGCGGCCATTCCTTCCGTGCCTCGAGGACCGAAACCGCCCGGCACGAGAACGCCGTCTACTCCCTCGAGAGGGGAGAGGTCGCCGTTCTCGAGGTCCTCGGCTTCGACCCATCGAAGTTGTGCATGCAGCTTTTGGGCGACGGCGCCATGGGTGAGCGCCTCGTTGAGACTCTTATAGGCCTCGCGCAGGCTCACATATTTGCCGACGACCGCGATCGTCACTTCGCCCGCTGGATTCTTGACGCGGTGAACGAGCTCTTCCCACTCGGCCAGGTCTTTTTCCCGAGCGGGAAGATCCATCATGTCGAGGATGATGCGGTCGAGCCCTTCTTCCGCGAACACGAGCGGAAGCTCGTAAATCGAGTCGACGTCTTTGGCCGTGATGACGGCTTTCTCGTCGACGTTCGTGAAGAGGGAAATCTTGGACTTCAAGTCGCGAGAAAGCGGTTTTTCGGTGCGGCACAAGAGAACGTCGGGTTGGATACCGATCGCGCGCAGCTCTCGAACGCTGTGTTGCGTGGGTTTGGTCTTGAGCTCACCGGCGGCGGCGATGTACGGCACGAGTGTCAGGTGAACGAACACCGCACCGTTGCGACCCACGTCCATGCGGAACTGACGTACGGCTTCGAGGAAGGGCAAGCTCTCGATGTCACCGACGGTGCCGCCGATCTCGACGATGACGATGTCGGCGCCCTCGGCGACGGGCTCGAGCCTGGCTTTGATCTCGTTCGTGATGTGGGGAATGACCTGGACCGTGCCGCCGAGATAGTCACCGCGGCGTTCTTTGGCAATAACGGACTCGTAAATCTGGCCTGTCGTGACGTTCGACGTTCGCCCGAGCTTGACGCTCGTGAACCGCTCGTAATGCCCGAGGTCCATGTCGGTCTCGGCGCCGTCATCGGTGACGAAGACTTCTCCGTGCTGGTAAGGGCTCATCGTACCCGGGTCGACGTTGATGTAGGGGTCGAACTTCAGAAACGAGACCCGGTAGCCGTGGGCCTCGAGGAGTCGGCCGATCGAAGCCGAAGCCAATCCTTTCCCCAGCGACGACACGACGCCTCCGGTGACGAAAATGAACTTGGCCTTGGGTGGCGTCATGGAATCGCGTGCTCCTTACACTGTGCTGTTCGCGTTTTTGTTCTCACTCAGAAAATAGCGGACGTTCTCGAGATCGGCTTCCGTGTCCACAGCCATACTGTCATAAGACGTGCTCTTCAAGCGGATCGGGATCCCGTTTTCGAGCGCGCGCAGCTGCTCGAGACGCTCGGCCTTTTCGAGCGGGCTTCTAGCTAAGCGCGTGAGCTTCATGAGCACGTCCTTCGGGTAGACATAGAGGCCGATGTGCTTGAACGGTTTCTGGACGAGTCGGCCCTCTCGGTCATCCCAGGTCGACGGGATGGGCGAGCGAGAAAAATATAGCGCGAAGCCGCGGCTGTCGCTGACGACCTTGACAACGTTCGGGTCGAGCCACGTCTTGCGCTCGGAAATCTCGTTTTGCAACGTGACGATGGCGCTCGGCGTTTCTTGCGCGAGCCCGACCGCGGCGTCGATGGCAGCGGGGTCGATGAGGGGCTCGTCCCCTTGAACGTTTACGATGAGCTCGACGTCGAGCTCCTGGACCGCCTCGGCAATGCGGTCGCTTCCACTCTCGTGCTCGGACGATGTCATGACGACCTCGCCCCCGAAGGCGGTAACCGTGTCCTGGATGCGCTCGTCATCGGTTGCCACGAGAACACGGTCAACTCGGCTTGCTTGCGAGGCGCGCTCATAGACTCGCTCCACCATCGTTTTGCCGTGGAGATCTTTGAGAGCTTTTCCGGGGAGACGCTTAGATTGGAAGCGGGCAGGAATGACCGCGATTGTCCGCATTCAGTCGTGCGTCCCCATAAGAACGGTACGGGAGAGGATAGTGCGTGTTGGGACGGGTGTCAAATTGTCCGTGATTCGGGTCAGTTGCTTGCTACCTGCTACCCGTTACCTGGGCGCAGGCGTGAACGTAGGCTCGGGTAAGCCGCTAGCCGAATGCCGATGGCGACACGAAACGCAGATATCAACAGCTGATAAAGTAGGAAGCGTGCGTGGTTGTCTCATCTTTGCAGTAACCGTTCTTCTCGCGACGTCGGTGCTGGGGCAGGGGCGGGTGTTTCATCTTGGGGCTCGGGCGGCTGCGATGGGAGGGGCGTTTACCGGGGTTGCGGACGATGCTACGGCGTTTTATTGGAATCCGGCGGGCATCGCTTTTGGGCGCTTGGTCTCGGCGGGTTTTTATCGTGGGCGAGACGAGATGGATCGGAGCGGGCTGCGGCTCGAAGCTCGGGCGGCAGGGTTGTCCCTCGGCAGTACGTTTATGGGGGTTGCTTTCACTCAGTTTCGTCAGACTTCTGCGGGTGAGCGCCTCGATACGTTCGACGTGGCTGTGTCTATTCTTCAGTCGCTTCCCTTGGACGATCTCGTGATTGCTGGAAATGTGCACTATATTCGTGGTGAACTCTTGGCGGACGAAGAGGCGGCAGGGGTCTCGAGCGATTCTTGGGACGTCGATTTAGGCGTCATGTACGAACCGAACGACGTCGTGCGTGCGGGGCTCATGGTCCGGCAAATTCGCGGAGCGCGCTTCCGTACAGCCGTCGAGGGCGAGACCCGGAAGCTTCCGACACTTGCCCGAGCGGGCGTGTCCTTTCGGCTGCCCCGCGACGTCCTCGTTGCCTTCGACGTGGACCTTTCGCGACAATCCTATGAGGCTTATGAGGCTGATGAGGCGCACCAGGTCCGTCAGGGCGTTTTGGACGACACCTGGCGCGAGATCTCGGTCGGGTTCGAGAAATCGTTCCTGGACAAGCGTCTTTCCCTACGGGGAGGACTAGTTTCGTCGGAGCTCGGGTCTCGCCCCGCATTTTCCGTCGGTGGCGGGGCTCAGGTCTGGGTGCTCGAGCTCGAGGCAGCCTATTCGGGGTCTAGCGCGGGACGCGGTGAAGCGTTCTGGCTCGGGGTCACTCTCCGGTGAGGCCCCCGATCTCCTTGTACCCCTTGACACTATAGGGGGGCGTCAGTTACCTTTATCTATCTCAGTAATCTGCTTAGAACAGAATCACTTAGTCCGTCCTGACGTGACAGCCCGCGGAGTCCCTGGATGCCTATAAAGCTCGGCGAGCTGCTGGTGAAAGAGAACCTCATCACCCCACAGCAGCTCCAAGAAGCACTGCAATATCAGAAACAGCACGGCGGAAAGCTCGGGTATAACCTGGTCAAACTAGGTTTCGTCAAGGACGAAGAGATCACCCAGCTTCTCTCGCGCCAATACGGCGTCCCTTCAATCAACCTGGCTCGATTCGAGATCGATCCGTCCGTCATCAAGCTCGTTCCCGCTGAAACGGCGCAGAAATACCAGATCATCCCGCTTTCGCGCGCGGGAGCGAATCTTACGATCGCGATGGTCGACCCGACCAACGTCTTCGCCATGGACGACATCAAGTTCATGACCGGCTACAATGTCGAGCCCGTGGTTGCCTCGGAAACGGCGATCATGGAGTCGATCGAGAAATATTACGGCTCCGTCCACTCTCTTCAGATCAAAGAAGAGATGGACAAGCTCGTCGAGACGGACGAGTTCGGCGACGATGTGGAAGTGCTCGAGGAAGGCGACGAGATCGATCTGCAAGAGCTCGAAAGATCGTCCGAGGAAGCCCCGGTCGTCAAGCTCTGTAACTTGATTCTGACCGACGCGCTCCGCCGGGGTGCGAGCGATATTCACATCGAGCCGTACGAAAGAGAGTTCCGCGTCCGGTTCCGCATCGACGGCGTGCTCTACGTCGTCATGAACCCGCCGATGAAGCTTCGCGACGCGATGATCTCGCGCTTGAAGATCATGGCGAAGCTGGACATCTCGGAAAAGCGGCTGCCGCAGGACGGTCGTATCAAGATCCGCATGAACAACCAGGGAAAAATGCGCGAGCTCGACTATCGTGTCTCGACGCTTCCGACGCTCTGGGGTGAGAAAGTCGTGCTGCGGTTGCTCGACAAAGAGAACCTCATGCTCGACATGACCAAGCTCGGCTTCGAAGTCGAATCGCTGAAATATTTCGAAGAAGCGATCTTCAAGCCGTGGGGCATGGTTCTCGTGACGGGGCCGACGGGTAGCGGCAAGACGAATACACTCTACTCGGCTATTAGCCAGCTGAACACGACCGAGACCAACATCATGACGGCGGAGGATCCGGTTGAGTTCAACCTTACTGGCATCAATCAGGTCCAGATGAAAGAGTCCATCGGGCTCAATTTTGCCGCGGCACTGCGCTCTTTTCTGCGACAAGACCCAAACATCGTTCTCGTGGGAGAGATTCGAGACTTCGAGACGGCGGAAATCGCAGTCAAAGCCTCCCTGACAGGCCATTTGGTCTTGTCGACGCTCCACACGAACGACGCGCCGTCGACGATCAACCGTCTCATGAATATGGGAATCGAGCCGTTCCTCGTTGCGACCTCCGTGCACCTGATCGTTGCTCAGCGTCTCGTTCGGCGCATCTGCAAAGAGTGCACGGCCCCGATGGAGGTCCCTGCCCACGCACTCATCGATGCCGGTTTCACACCGGAAGAGGCGAAAAACATTCAGCCGCAGAAAGGCCGCGGTTGCGGCACCTGCAACAACACGGGCTACAAAGGGCGGGTCGGCCTCTACGAAGTCTTTCGGCTCACGGATGAGGTGCGACAGCTCGTTCTCGAAGGCGCCTCCTCAATCGAGTTGAAAGCGCGTGCCGTGGAAGACGGAATGATTTCGCTCCGTTACAGCGGACTCAAAAAGGTCCAACTCGGCATGACGACGATGGAAGAGGTCGTTCGTGAAACGGTCCTGTAGCCTGGAGCCGAAAGCCTTTGGAATGAGGAATCGAAATGGCGGTTAGCCTCCATCAGCTCTTGAAGACGATGCTCGAAATGGGCGGGTCGGACTTGCATGTCACCAATAACTCGCCGCCGCAGATTCGCGTGGACGGCAAGTTACGGCCGCTCGATATGCCGCCTCTGACGACGACAGAGACGAAGCAGCTCTCCTATAGCGTTCTGACCGACAATCAGAAGCACCGTTTCGAGGAGGACCTCGAGCTCGATTTTTCCTTCGGCATCAAGAAGCTCGCGCGTTTTCGCGCCAACGTCTTCATGCAGCGTGGTGCCGTCGCGGCCGTCTACCGAACGATTCCCTATGAGATCAAAGGGTTCAAAGAGCTCGGGCTTCCTCCGGTTGTGGCTCAGATTTGCGAAAAGCCGCGCGGCCTCGTGCTCGTCACCGGACCGACGGGCAGCGGCAAGTCCACGACGCTTGCGGCCATGCTCGACAAGGTCAACAAAGAGCGCTCGGAGCACATCATCACCATCGAGGATCCGATCGAGTATCTCCACAATCATCAGAAGTGCTTGGTGAACCAACGGGAGATTCACTCGGATACCCACAGTTTCTCGAACGCGCTTCGCGCCGCATTGCGTGAAGATCCCGACGTCGTGCTCATCGGTGAGATGCGCGACCTCGAGACTATCGAAGCGGCGCTTCGTATCGCGGAGACGGGCCATTTGACCTTCGCGACGCTCCACACGAACTCGGCGGCCCAGACGATCAACCGCATCGTTGACGTCTTTCCTGCCCATCAGCAGTCTCAGATTCGGGCCCAGCTCTCCTTTGTGCTCGAAGGGATCATGTGCCAGACGCTCTTGCCCAGAGCGAGCGGCTCGGGCCGCGTCATGGCGATGGAGATTCTCGTCCCCACCTCCGCTATTCGGAACCTCATTCGTGAGGACAAGATCCATCAGATCTATTCCAGCATGCAGACGGGCCAGGAGAAGCACGGCATGCAGACGTTCAATCAATCGCTCGCGACGCTCTATTTCAAGAAGCAAATCACGCTTCAGTACGCGCTCGCGCAGTCATCGAATCCGGACGAGCTTCAGGACATGGTCAATCGTGGCACCGGCCTGAGCCAGGGGACTCGACCGCAGGCTCCGGCCGGCGGTCGGGCGGGGATGGTGCGGCGCTGACATGCTGACATCACCCAAATCGGAAATCGGACATAATCGCTAAACTCCACAACACGATGCCGCGAAGCCGCGAATTGGGAAGCAGGAGGTAACAGCATGCCGGCCTATGTGTTCAAAGGCAAGACCCGCGCAGGTGCCGCGACTTCGGGAGAACGCTCGGCGGATTCCAAGGATGCGGTGATCGCGATGCTCCGACGAGAACAGATTCTCGTCACCAGCGTCAAGGAAAAGGGCAAGGAGATAGCTCTTCCGAAATTCGGCGGGGGCATCACTAGCAAGGACGTCGCCATTTTCACACGACAGTTCTCGGTCATGATCGATGCGGGCTTGCCTCTCGTCCAGTGTCTCGAGATTCTCGGCAATCAGCAAGACAAACCCGGTTTCCAGAAGGTGCTCTTGACGATACGTCAGGATGTCGAAGGCGGCTCGTCCCTGGCCGACGCGATGAAGAAGCACAAGAAGGTTTTCGACGATCTGTTCACTAACATGATCGCCGCCGGTGAGGCCGGCGGTATCTTGGATACGATTCTGAAGCGCCTTTCGACCTATATCGAAAAGTCCGTCAAGCTCAAATCGCAGGTCAAGTCGGCGCTCATCTACCCGATTGCTGTCGTCTCCATCGCGGGGCTGGTCGTCGGGGTCATCCTGTGGAAAGTCATCCCGACCTTCGCCGCCTTGTTCGCGGGGCTCGGTGCGCAGTTGCCGCTTCCGACTCGGATTATCATCGGGCTTTCGAACTGGACCGTGCGGTTGATGATTCCGGGAATCTGCGCAGGGTTCGGAGTGAGTTACGGGTTGAAGCGCTACTACGAAACTCATAGGGGACGGCGCGTGATCGATGGGATTGTTCTCAAGACGCCGGTGCTCGGAATGATCCTGCGGAAGATCGCGGTTGCGCGCTTTTGTCGTACCCTCGCGACGCTCATCTCGAGTGGTGTTCCCATTCTGGACGGGCTCGAAATCACCGCGCTTACGTCAGGAAATGCAATCGTCGAGGACGCGATCATGGAGACGCGAAAAAGCGTCGAAGGTGGTCAGTCGCTTGCCGGGCCGCTCAAGCAAACCGACGTTTTTCCACCGATGGTCGTTCAGATGATCGCCGTCGGTGAACAGACCGGCGCTCTCGACAACATGCTTTCCAAGATCGCGGATTTCTACGAGGATGAAGTCGACACCGCCGTGGCCAACTTGATGACCTTGATGGAGCCGATTCTGATTCTCTTTCTCGGAACCGTGGTCGGTGGCATCGTGGTCTCGATGTACTTGCCCATCTTCGACCTGATCAACCAAATATAAGCTGAGCTCGAGAACGCGAGCTCAGGGGAGGGCACCACATGCCCTCCCCGTTATCGTTTACCATGTACTAGAGGCGGGATGCCGGACCGAATGCCGCCTGGCCCATGATTTCTCAAAAAACGGCGAAAGCTGATCGAACGATCGCCGACACGGCGCTCGTGTGGATGATGTTCTTGCGTGTCGTTGTCGTGACGGCGCTCATGGGCTCGGCGGTCATCGCGGAAGTCATCCGCAAACCTGGGGGAGCGTCGGACCCGCTCTACTCACTCATCGCGCTCACCTATCTGCTCACGCTCGTCTACGCGCTCGCGTGGCCCTTCACCGCGAACTATCGGAAGCAGCTCGCCTACGTTCAGATCCTGTGCGATCTGCTCATGGTGACGGGGATCGTATACTCGACGGGCGGCACTGACAGCAATTTCTCCTCGGTTTACTTCATCGTCATCATTGCCGCGAGTATCATACTTTTTCGCCGAGGCGGTTTTGTGGCGGCGAGCGCGGCCTCGGTGCTCTATGGCTCACTCATTCAGGGGATCTATCTCGGCGCGATTCCGCCATACGCCCTCGGCGCTACATCCCCCGTCGTCATGCCCTCTCAGGTCGTAGCCTACACGATCTTCTTGAACGTCTTCGGTTTTTACGCGGTCGCGTTTCTCACGAGCTATCTTTCCGAGAATCTTCGTCTCACCGGGCGCAAATTGGAAGAGGCTTCCGATTTCCTCGCGGATCTCCAAGTATTCAACCAGACGATCATCGACTCCATCACGTCGGGACTCATGACGACGGATTTCGACGGCAAGATCAATTTCTTCAACAGTGCTGCCAGCACGATCTTCGCGTGCAGCCCCGAGGAGGCGGTAGGCAAGAACGTAAGGGAGTTGTTGGCGGAGGAGGACGATTTTCTCGATCGCGCCAAAGAAAACCTCGGCGACGGGCGACGTTTCCTTCGCCTCGAAGGCAGTTATCTCAATGCTCGAGGCGATGAAATCTATCTTGGCATGAGCCTCTCCTACTTGCTCTACAAGGGTGAAACCTTGAGCGGCTTCCTCTTCACGTTCCAGGATCTGACGGAGATCAGGCGTCTCGAACGCGAGGTTCGGTTGAAGGAGAACCTTGCGACCATGGGCGAGATGGCCGCCGGGATGGCGCATGAGATTCGTAACCCGCTAGCCTCGATCAGTGGCTCGGTGCAGGTTCTCCGAGAGGCGGAATCTCTCAACACACAGCAGAAGCGCTTGATGGAAATCATCGTGCGAGAGTCAGAACGGCTGTCGGAAACGCTCACGGAGTTTCTCGCCTATGCGCGTCCGCCGCGTTTCGAGCCCGGACTCATCGATTTGTGCCCTGTCGTTGAAGAGACGGCGTCACTGCTCGAGCACAGCGCCGAAGTCCTGCCGGAGCACGAGATTGTGGTCGAGACGCCGCCCGAGCCTCTAGAAGTCTATGCCGATCCGAACCAGATGAAGCAAATCACATGGAATCTTGCGCGCAACGCTCTACAAGCCATGCCGCATGGTGGCCGGCTCGTTATGTCGCTTTCGCGAAACGGCTCCGGTGAAATCGTCATGAAGTTCCTCGACGAGGGCGTTGGGATGACGGATTCTGAAGTGCAAAAAGTGTTTCAACCGTTCTCGGGGAGCTTCGAGAGAGGGAGCGGTATCGGTCTCGCGATCGTCTACCGAATCGTGAAGGACTACAATGGTTTCATAGAAGTTGACACTGTCGCTTCGAAAGGCACCGAAATTTCCGTGCGCTTTCCAACGGATCGGAGGAACGTCGGTTGAGCCGCATTCTTGTCGTTGACGACGAAGAGTCCATGCGCCAGCTTCTCGAGATAGCACTCGGGAAAGACGGGCATCGCATCACTTTGGCCGATTCTGGCAAGGCAGCGACGAAGCTCATCGATGAGAATTCGTTCGACCTCGTGATTTCCGATATCAAAATGCCGGACATGAGCGGGGTCGAGGTTTTGCGCCACGTGAAGGAGACGGAGCCGAGCACACCGGTCATCATGGTGACGGCCTATGCGTCGGCGGAAACCGCGGTCGAGGCCCTTCGTCTCGGGGCCTACGACTACCTCACCAAACCGTTCAAAGTCGACGAGCTCAAGGCCAATATTCGAAATGCTCTCGAGAAAAAGGAGCTCAAAGAAGAGGTGTTTCATCTGAAGCGAGAGCTTCGGCACAAACATGGACTCGATAACATGCTCGGCCGCTCGGCGAAGATGGTCGAGCTATTCGAGCATATTCAATTTGTTGCCGTCACGAACAGCACCGTCTTGATCACCGGGGATAGCGGAACGGGGAAGGAGCTCGTCGCGCGCGCTCTCCACGTCGGCAGTCCCCGCGCGTCGGAGGCTTTTGTGTCCATCAACTGTGGTGCGATTACGGAGACTTTGCTCGAAAGCGAGCTGTTCGGGCACATGAAGGGTTCATTCACAGGAGCGATTACCACTCACAAAGGGCTTTTCGAAGTAGCCCATCGCGGAACGATCTTCCTCGATGAGATAGGTGAAATGAGCCCGGCGATGCAGGTCAAGCTCCTGCGCGTGTTGCAAGAAAGACGCATCCGCCGCATCGGCGGGACGGAGGAGATTGAAGTCGACGTCCGGATTCTTGCCGCGACCAACAAGGACCTCGAAGCGGGTCTTCGGGACAGAACGTTTCGTGAGGATCTGTATTACCGTTTGAACGTCATCCCAATCTGGCTGCCGCCGCTCCGCGAGCGCCGCGACGATATCCCGCTTCTCGCCGAGCATTTTCTCGTGAAGGCCTGCAAATCGATGGGCAGGAACATCCACAAGATCTCTGAACAGGCCATCGAGCTCATGACGCGATACGATTGGCCCGGCAATGTCCGCGAGCTCGAAAACGTGATCGAGCGCGGTGTGGCGCTCGAGCCGACGACCGTCATCCTGCCCGAGCGGCTGCCCGAGAAGATTAGAACCTTTGGTGACGCTCCGGCCAACATGCCCGATGACGCTGGATCTGACGTGCTGCCGGCGGAGGGCGTCGATTTCAACGAGCGTGTCGCGACGATGGAAAAACAACTCTTATGCACCGCGATGGCGCGTTCGGGCGGCGTCCAGACCAAAGCGGCCAAGCTGCTCCGCATGAACCTACGGTCGTTCCGTTACCTGTTGCAAAAATACAACTTGCGGTGAGAGCGCCCGGTGCCGACTTCATTACACATCCATGGATACGTTTTTTTGGGCTCCGGTCGGGTAATTAGGGCGAAAAATTCGTGAGCACACTGACAAAAAATGGGAGCCTGGTGCGTCTCGACTCTCGCATCGCGATGGTCTCTTTGGAGCAAGCTCTTTTAATTAACAGAGCTCAAAAGGGTTATTCTATGGCTTTCCGGTGTGACGCCTCCTCTGCGTTCTGGCACGCGGGTTGCTTTAATCGGTCGATGATCGTCGAATGACACTGTTTTTCCAACTTGGGCGGGACGCCGTTTGGGTGTCCGATATCGTGACGGCCCATGAGGGTAATGGAAGGTAGGGAAATGCTAAGAAGGGGGGCTCTAATGGGGCATAGAGTCAAGAGGGCGAAAGACGGTTTCACGCTTATCGAGCTTTTGATCGTCGTTGCGATCATCGGCATCATTGCGGCCATCGCCATTCCCAACCTTCTGCGCGCTCGTGTGGCTGCCAACGAAGCCACGGTGATCGGTGATACTCGCACCATCATGTCCGCCAACGCGACCTATGCGGCGTCTAACTGCGGATTCTTCGGGTCGAGCCTTCTGTGTTTGACCCGGGATTCCGGCGGCGCCATTTGCATTCCGAACTATCCTGCACAAGCGCCGCAATTTGTCGGCGGCGATGTCGGGCGTTTGACCCCTTACCTCAAAAGCGGGTACAACCGAGACTACGCTCCGAACGGCGTGCTCAGCAACATCAACGCCAGCGTCTGTGATCCGGCCTCGTTTCTCGATTACTGCTACAGCGGAACGCCGGCCAATGTCGGCAGCAGCGGTGTGCGAAGCTTCGCGGGCACCTCGGCGGGAGCGATCTTCCAGGACGTGACGGGCGTTTTGCTACCCTGCCCGGTTCCGGGTGGCACCGAAACGCTCAGCTAGTTCCAGGGGACTAGTACCTGCGGGATATTCTGAGACCGCTGCTGGCCCGACACGCTTTATCCGATGTGGTAAAATATCTTCAAAAGCTCACACAAGGTTCGGAAACTTCACCCAAAACGGCTCCTCGAATTTGATATATCGGAATGTCTGCTGTCGAAACGATTGGTCTCACAAAAGACTATGAAGTCGGCTTCCTGAAGAAGCCGCACAGGGCGCTCGACCATCTTGACCTCGAGGTCGAGCAAGGTGAGATCTTCGGACTCATTGGACCCAACGGGGCGGGGAAGACCACGACGTTGAAGCTCCTTATGGGCCTCGTCTTCCCCACCGAGGGTGAGGCGCGTATCCTCGGCAAGCCCGTCGACGACCGAAGGATGAAGGCCGAGATCGGCTATTTGCCGGAACAGCCTTATTTCTACGACTATTTGACGGGTCGAGAGCTTCTGAATTATTTTGGCCAGCTTTTTGGCTTGAGCTCCGCCGAGCGGAGATCGCGCGCCGATGAGCTACTTGCGAAGGTCGGGATCACTTCGGCCGCGGATGTTCAGCTCCGCAAATATTCGAAGGGCATGACGCAGCGGCTCGGCGTGGCCCAGGCACTCTTGAACCGTCCCAGAGTCGTCTTCTTGGACGAGCCCATGTCGGGACTCGATCCCGTCGGTCGGCGCGAGATGACGCTTCTCGTACGCGAGCTCCAGGGCTCGGGCGTCACGGTGTTCTTCTGTTCACATATCCTTCCGGATGTCGAGCAGCTCTGCGATCGCGTCGCGATTCTCGACAAGGGGAAGCTCGTAGCGGTAGGCCGCATGAGCGAGATCCTCGACGTCTCGATCGACACGATCGAAGTCGTGGCGGACAACGTCGAGGCGGAGCTCGAAGTGAAGCTCCGTCCGCTCTGTCGATCCCTCGAGAGAGTCGGCGACCGCGTTCGCTTGTCCTGCGCGGAGCAAGCCGATTTCGACGACGCCGCCGCGGAATTGATGCAGGGGGGGGGTCGTTTGCTTTCAGTCACTCCGGTGAAACAAACCCTAGAAGATCTTTTTGTCCGTAAAGTCGGAGAGAAGGCACAAACGTGATTCGCGTCGGCTACATCGCGCTCAATACCTATCGGGAGACGGTGCGAGACAAAGTTCTCTACAATCTCGTGCTCTTCGCGTTGCTCATGATCGCGAGCTCCTACATCCTGGGGAAGATATCGGTCTACCAGGAAGTAAAGATCATCAAGGACCTGGGATTGGCCGCGATCTCGATCTTCGGGATGGCCATCGCGATCTTCGTCGGGATCGGCCTCGTCTCGAAAGAGATCGACAAACGAACGCTCTATAGCCTGCTCCCGAAGCCGATAACGCGTGTGCAATTCCTTCTCGGGAAGTATTTTGGTCTCTGCCTGACCGTGCTCGTGAACGTGCTCGTGATGACGGCCGGGCTCTACTTCTTGCTCTTTTTGATGTCGGAGCCTTTCGAGCCAGCGCTCTTGAAAGCGATTTTCCTCATCTACGTGAAGCTCACGGTCCTCGTCGGTGTTGCGCTCTTGTTCAGCACTTTTACATCGTCGACCTTGGCCGGTGTTTTTGCTGGATTCGTTTACGTCGTGGGTTATTTTTCCACCGACCTCAAGAATTTCGACAGCGTCGTCGACACGGGTGCTCTCCCCCAGATCACGAAAGCTCTCTACTACCTGCTGCCTAATTTCAAGAATTTCGACATCAAGGCGCCCATCGTTGCCGGCGACATCGTGCCGATGACGCAAATCGTGTGGGCGACAGCCTATGGCTTGGTCTATGTGAGCTTGCTGCTCGTCGCTTCCGCTTGGGTGTTCCAAAGACGTAATCTCAAATAGTCGGGATGAAGCTGCTTCGCCTCTTCGCGTTGATGGGTCCGCTCGCTGGGATCTTCTTGATCCAGAGTCACATTGACGAGCAGTTCGGGGAGTACCGAGCGACGGAAGAGATTCTCTACATCGATAACGGCAAGTTGCTGAAGAAAGCCATGATTGGCTTCGAGAATCTGGGCGCGGATCTCTATTGGCTTCGCACCGTCCAGTATTTCGGCCGCAAACGCTTGATGGTCACGACGAAGAACTATGCGCTTCTCGCACCGCTTCTCCGCATCACGGTCGATCTCGACCCTGAGATGAAGATCGCCTTTTCCTATGGGGCGACCTTTCTCGCCGAGCCGTTTCCGATGGGTGCCGGCCTGCCGTCCAAAGGGATCGAGATCATCGACGAGGGTATCAGGAATCACCCAGGCTATTGGCGCTTCTATCTCGATAAGGGATTCATCTATTCGGAGCATCTCGGGGACTACAAAAAGGCGGCCGCCATCTTTCTAGAGGGCAGTGAGCTCGAAGGGGCGCCCTATTGGATGGTCGCCATCGCCGGCCGCACGCTGGCGAAAGGCGGCGAAAGGGAAACGTCACGTATTTTGTGGAATGGTCTCCACAAGAGCGCTGAAACGGAGCAGCAACGCGAGAATGCCGCGACGCACCTGCAGCAGCTCGATGCGCTCGACGAGATGGATTCTTATAACGAGGTTGTCGAACAATACCACGAGCGGACGGGTGAATTTCCGCGGCGATGGCAGGATCTCATCGGGTCTGGCTTTTTGACGGCGGTCCCCACGGATCCGACCGACGTTCCCTATGTGCTCGACCCAGAAAGCCACCGCGTCGTGTTGCGCCTCGATTCCGGGCTCGGGGGCCTCCCGACACGTTGACAGAGCTAGAAGGACCGGTCTGGCTGCTTCCCGCTTTCGCAGGATTTTTTGGGCTCGTCTGGGGGAGTTTCTTGAACGTTGTGATCCATCGGCTTCCCTTGAGGGAGTCGCTCGTGACACCTCGCTCGCGCTGTCCTTCGTGCCGCAGACTCGTGGCGTCCTACGACAACATCCCGGTCGTGAGCTACATTTTGCTTCGTGGACGCTGTCGTCATTGCAGTGGTTCAATCTCGATACGCTATCCCGGGGTAGAGCTTGCTATGGCTGCCGCGTCGCTACTCTCGTTCATGAGACACGGGCCGAGCCTCGAATATCTCGTCGAGCTCGCCTTTGTCGCAGCGATGTTAGCGCTCATTTTCATCGACTTCGATCACCAAATTCTCCCGGACAGCATTACACTTTCCGGCGTCGTTTTAGGGCTCGCGCTTGCTTGGCCCCGCGAAACGCTCACCTTTATCGATGCGCTGAAAGGAGCCGCGCTCGGGGCTTCCGTTTTGTTTCTTGTCTCCGAGGCTTACTTCCTCCTCAAGAAAGTCGAGGGGATGGGGTTCGGTGACGTCAAGATGATGGGGATGGTCGGCGCCTTCGTTGCGTGGAAAGGTGTGCTGCTGACATTGTTCCTCGGCTCGCTCACGGGCTCCGTCGTCGGCATCATCGTCATTCGAAGAAGCGGCGGGGACATGAAGACGAAGCTCCCGTTCGGAACGTTTCTCGGCATGGGCGCCATCGCGACGATCTATGCCGGTGAGCGCGTGATCGATTGGTATTCCGGAAAGTTCTAATACAGGATTCTAGAAACAAGCCCCATGTTCTCGCGCGAAGCACGCGTTCGGATCTTCCTAGCCCTTTTGATCCTCGTGCTCGTGCTCACCAATAGCCAGAGCCTCCAGGTCTCCTACCAATCCCGCGGCGTTCTCAGCGAGCTATTCGAGTCGCGCTCACGCGAAACGGCTTTGCGCATCGTCTCTGATATCGGAGAAGGGCGCGACGAAGCCGTCAGCGTTCTGTCGGCCCGACTCGAGAATCTAGCCAAACACCGCGAGCTCATCTCTATCTGCGTCCTCGATTGGAGCGGACGGCTCGTTGCAGGTGGGGCTTGCGGCCCTCCTGAGAGCGACGAGGTCGAAGCTTTGACGCGCGTGGGCTTTGACGAGCTTCGTGAGAGTGGCTGGATGATGAGTGAAGTGGCGCCCGCCTATGATGTGGACCGCGCCCGCGCCTTCGCCTACTTGGTGCTTCCCAGTATTCCGCAGCAGAGCGCTGTGCGCGGCATCTTGCGGATCGAGGTACCGGCTCCACGTCTTGCCGAGGCGAACCGGCGATTTCGAACGACACTCATCTATCAAGTCTTCGCTCTGAGTCTCGTGCTTCTCGCCATTGTATTGTTTTTGAACAGCCTGCTCGCGCCCCAGCGTCGGCTCGTCGCGGAAGCCCGATCCGTTTTGAGCGAGCTCAGAGAGAGCGGAATCGATGAGACCGACGAAAGTGAATTTCTTTTGACGACGTTTCAGGAGGTCGTCGCGCGCTTGAAGGAAAAGGAGCGAGAGCTCTCGGGTTTGCATCAGCTCGAGAAGGCGCGCGCCGACGAGACGGAGGCGCTTGCGAGCGACATCATCCGCAGCATGACGACGGGTCTCGTGAGCCTCGACCCGTCGGGAACAGTGGTGTTGGTCAATCCGGCGGCGGAGCGCATTTTCGGCCTCGAAGCGGCAAAAGTGCTGAAGCTCCCTTTTGCCGAAGTCTTTCCGGGCTCTCCGGCGCTTGCGGCGCGCGCCGATGAAGCTCTCCAGCACGGCGCCTATCACCTTCGAGGACAGGCGCTTTACGAGAAGGAAGGCGGCGAGACGCTACACCTCGGTGTGAGCGTCATCCCGCTTCTGGCTTCGGATGGCGGCCCGAGAGGTGCCATATGCTTGTTCGCCGATCTGACCGAAATCGTCGAGCTGCGCGAGCGATTGTTGCTCAAGGAGAACCTCGCTCGGCTGGGTGAAATGGTTGCCGGGATTGCCCATGAGTTTCGAAACGGCCTCGGGACGATCATGGGCAATGCCAAGCTTCTGAAACAGCAGGGCGGAGTGGAATCGGAAGAGCTCGCCGACGCGCTTCTCGAAGAGAGCCACGCGCTCGCTCGCGTCGTGACCGAGTTCCTTCAATTTGCGCGGCCCGAATCACTCCAGCTGGAAGCGGTCGATCTCGGCGCGCTCGTGCGCGACCTTTTGGATGAGTTGAAGCAGCGCGCCGAGCGGGACGACGTTCACCTTTCGCTCGAAGCCGATGGTGTGATTAGCCTTCCGGCCGACGAGCCCATGCTTCGCAAAGCGATCTGGAACCTCGTTGTCAATGCGATTGAAGCGGTGGCGGATTCCGAGTCGAAAAAGGGTTGGGTCCGAGTCGAGCTTGCCTGTAACGGCAATTTCGCGACGATTCGGGTCATCGACGACGGACCCGGCGTCGAGGACTCGGAGCGGGAGAAAATTTTTACGCCGTTCAGGACGGGGAAGGTGAATGGTACCGGGCTCGGTCTGTCCGTGGTCCAGAAAATCATCGTTTCGCACAACGGAACCGTGGAGCTCGAGAAGACGGATGGCGGTGCGAGCTTTGCCATCCGCCTTCCCGTGACGGGGGACACGCCCGAATATTCCGAGGACTGGCTGTAAATTGCCGCTTTCCTTTTTGGTCGTAAACGAGGTATTCTAGAGTACTTAGGAATCCAGACAAGGTCACTTCTGGTCGCGATTTGGTCAGGTCAGGGAGGACTCATGGCATCACCAGGGGACCGTGGCGGCGGCAAGAAGGCGGCCGGCGCCAAAGAAATGACGCGCTGCTCTCATTGTGGCGCCAAGAACAAGAAATCGTTCGAGTACTGCGTCCGATGCTCGGAGTCATTGCAAGATGTCGCCGAGTTGGGCGGAGGCGCGGGCCCGCGTTCGCCCATGGTCGCGATCGTAGTTGTTGTGCTCGCGGCCGTCGGGGCATTCTACGCGTTCTCTTTCGGTCGAAACTCCCCAACCGAGCAACCGCAGCCCGCCGCGTCGGTGACGAGTCGGGCTCCGGCCATGGAGGTCGTGCGGCCGGCCGGGCCGATTCTCGAGGATATTGATGCGCAATTAGCCACTGAGAACTATTCCGACGCGATTGCCGCGTTTCGGCAGCGTGACTACCCCAAAGCCATCTCGTTGTTCGAGGAGCTCGCGCGTGATTTGCCGGAAAATGCCCGCGTTCTGCAATATCTCGGGCTCTCTCACTTCCATAGCGGAGACTTTGCGAGCTCCAAACGGACGCTTGCAGCCGCACGCGAGATTCGGCCCGACTCTTTCGAGCTGCTGGATCACTATGTGACCGCGTGCAAGAAGGACGGCGACGACGAAAGCGCCTTCGCTGCGCTCAAGGACTTCGTCGATCGTCGGCCAGAGGAGCTCGAAGCGAGGCTCGAGCTCGCGCGGATCGCCCGCGCCACGGGCGACGAAGACGTCGCGATAGAGCAGACGGAGTACCTGGCAACGACCCGAGCGACGGATCCCGAGTTCGTGTACGAGTACGGCGTCAGCCTCAAAAACGCGGGGAAGCTGGACGAAGCGAAAGCGGTGCTCCGGAGCTCGATCGAGCTCGACCCTAGCTCCGCCGCGGCGCATCACGCCCTCGGTGTCACCGAGCTCATCTCGGGAAACGCCCGCGGGGCCCTCGCATCTCTCGAAAAAGCCGTCGCGGCGGCGCCAGATAACGGCGACTATCAATTTAGCCTCGCTCAGACCTACGAGGAGCTTGACCGCATTCCAGAATCTTTGGCGGCCTACGAAGCATATGTGCAGCATGCGCGCCCCGATGACACGCGCGCTCCTATCGTGCGCAAACAGCTCGAGCTCGCGAAAAAAGCCCTCGCCGAGCGTGAGAAGGAACGCCGTGAATTTCGACTTGTGAAAACCTGACTCATGCTGTAGCATACATGGATCACTAAAAATTGAGAATCGTGGGGGGGCTTCTTTGGATTACTCTTGGCTTCCCGCGACATTCAGCTCCACTGAGCTATAGAGCTGGTTGAGGAGGGACGTGATGCGAGGATTTCGAGCACTTGGACTCACCGTTGTCGTGTTTGCGATAGGCGTCGGGTTTGCGACCGCTCAATCGCTAGCGGATCTTGCGAAAAAAGAAAAAGAGCGACGTGATGCGAACCCAACCGAGACGAAGCGAGTCTTTACCGATCGGGAGCTGACTCGAGGCTATGGCGAGTCCCCTAGCGGCCTTCGCCAGGCCCGAGCTCAGACTCAGGAGGGTGCGCGGGCCTCGGACGCGGCGTCTGACACCGAGGAGAGTGAAGAGCAACAGGACGAGACCCAGACCAAAGAGCATTGGCAAAATCGCGTGAAAGCCGTGCAAGACAAGATCGCGCGCTTGGAACAGCAGATGAGCTCCGAGGATTGGGGCGACGGCCAGAGGGTCGGGATCGATCCACGTGGTCAGAACAGTCTAGCCTCTCGTGAAAAAGCGTCACAAGAGCTTGCCGCGGCGCGCTCGGAGCTCGAGGCTGTTCGGGTCGAAGCACGCAAGGCTTCCGTGCCGCCCGGCTGGGTGCGGTAAACAGGCCGCGAGCGGCGAGATTCTACGATGCTAACGGCGGAGGTGGTCATCGAGAAGGGGACGGATGTGCGCACGAAAGCGGCGGACGTGCTCGTCGTCGAGGATCGAGATTCTCTTCGAACGATGCTGCGCCGCACGCTCACGGCTTCGGGCTATACGGTGCTCGAGGCGGCGAGCACGACGGAGGCCTTGCGCCTTCTCAAAAGCGCGCGTATCTCGGTTGTACTCACCGATTTGAGACTCCCGGGAGGCACGGGTATGGACGTCTTGACGGCGTCCCGCGACGCCGACGCCAACATGCCTGTGATCGTGATGACGGCTTACGGGACGATTCAAGACGCGGTCTCGGCAATGAAAGACGGCGCGTTCGATTTTCTCGCCAAGCCCGTAGACACGGATCATCTCCTCGTGCTCATGGAGCGGGCGGTGGGACAGCGCCGACTCGTGTTGGAGAACCTCATTCTGAAAGAGGAATATGCGGCGCGCTACGACTTCCCTCGAATCATCGGTGAAGATCCGGCGCTCGAGAAAGTGAGCCTCGAGCTTCAGCGAGCCGCAAGCTCGGACACGACCGTGCTCTTGCTCGGCGAGAGTGGTACGGGCAAAGAGCTTTTTGCGCGCGCTCTCCATCAGCTGAGCGAGAGGCGCGCTGGTCCTTTCGTCGCCATCAATTGTGCGGCGATTCCCGGCGAACTTCTCGAGAACGAGCTGTTCGGCCACGAGAAAGGCGCCTATACCGGCGCCAATGCCCGAAAGCTCGGAAAGCTCGAGCTCGCCGAAGGCGGCACCGTCCTGCTCGACGAGATGGGCGAGCTTCCCTTCGAGCTTCAGGCGAAGCTCTTACGCGTGCTTCAGGAGCGCTGTTTCGAGCGTGTCGGCGGCACGCGGACAATCCATGTCGATGTGCGGATTGTTGCGGCGACGAATCGGGGGCTGAGGCAAGCGGTCGAGCGAGGGGAGTTCCGCGAAGACCTCTATTTTCGGCTCGCAGTTTTTCCCATCTCGATTCCAGCTTTGCGTGAGCGCCGCGGTGACATCCCTTTGCTGGCGAAGCATTACCTGGATGCATTTTGTCGCGATCTGAACAAAGCCCCGGTCACCATTCCCGACAGCTGTATGGAAGCGCTGATGAGCTACGACTGGCCGGGTAACGTCCGGGAGCTCGCCAATTGTCTGGAACGCGCAGCGATTTTGTGCGACGACGTGAGCTTGGACGAATCGCATCTAGGGCTCGGTGGCGATCGCGATCGTGGACCCGCGACGACATTCGACCTTCGTGGAACGCTGGCCGAAGTGAGCCGGCGTGCCTCGGCGGCCGCGGAGAGCGAGAAAATCAAGCAGGTTCTCGACGAAGTTAGCGGTAATCGCCGTCGTGCCGCGGAGCTTCTTTCCGTGAGCAAGAAGACCCTGCTTCACAAGATGCGCGATTTCGGTCTTGCCGAAAGAACGAATGACACCAAAGATCGTACCCCCCTGCGGACGGGAGTATAAATGATGTGTGACTTAGAACCGCGATCGCCGTGCGTCGAGATTGAGATTGAGAACGCGCGCGGCTTTACCCTCATCGAGGTCCTCATCTCGATTTTCATCACGTTGATCGTAATGGCCTCGGTCTTTGCGCTGCTCACCCGCGGACAACGCTCCTTCCAAAGGGAGCCGGAGATCGCCGACCTGCAGCAAAACGCCCGCAACGTGCTCGATATGGTGTCGCGAGACATCTTGCAGACGGGCGCCGGGCTGCCGCCCGAATTCCCGGCTTTCAGCCGGCAAAACGGTGCCGGTGATGGAGCCCCTACGGATAGCATCGAGATGATCGGGGCCATGCAGCTTCCCGGACAGGCCTATCTCGATGCCGAGAATGTGGCCAATTTCACCGGCGGCTTTATCGAGGTCACGAGCGCGGAGACGAACTTCCTCGCGGACGAAATTGTCGTGCTTTACAACGACGCCCCCAACGACGCGCCTGCCGGCTCACAGTGGGCGATGCTGAGAGTGAAAACAGCCCAAGACAACGTGCCCTCAGCGATCGACGGCGTGCCACGGGGGCTCATCGAGGTCGACTACGTCGAATTCGCCGCCTATAGCAACTACCTCGGGGTCCTGCAGAACTCGGCTGAGCTGCAGCAAGCGGATATGGCCGCCTTCCAGGGAACCACACGGCCGAAGCTGACCCGTGTCTCAGTCGTGCGCTACTTCACGCAGCTGGATAATCCGGCCGACTATGTCGGCCCTCCGCCGCAGCTGGTCATGCGTAGCGTCGACTTCGCGCCAGCGCAACCGGTGGGCTATCTGGAGGATTTCCAGATCGCGTACACGATCGGGGTCACAGCCCCCTTTGACCAGGACAACCCTCCGGATCCCATTCAGGATCTCGTCGCCGGCACCTTGTTGACGGCGGAGAACATGTTGTCGGTTGTGCGTATCACGGTAACAGCGCGCTCCATAACGGCGGGCCTCGAGGGTGCTTCAGAAGGTGCTAGTGCCGGTAGAGAAGACGATTTCATCCGCAAAACGTTCTCGACCAACGTGAATCCTCGGAACCTGAGCGCGGCTCTCGAAGTTCGTGCCATGGCTCTCGCTGAGTAAAGAACACCCAGCAAAGCAGGCGAGGTGTTGGGAAAACCCAACACCGCCTGTCGTATCTCCATTTAGCGTGGAGAGGAACTCCTTTACTCATAGTTGGTTACGCGCGTCGTTTCTGACCGCCGGTTTGGCGCGTAACTTGCATAGACCAGCTTCTACTATGGCTTGTACGCAAATTCCAGACCTGCCGCTGGACCTGTTCGGTAGGGACCAGGTGCAAAAATGGATCGAGCAGCACGTGCCTCTGTGCGGTTCGATCGAGCTCGATCTTCGCTGCAACTTGCGATGCCTCCACTGCTATCGCGATGGGGAGTGGCCGTCCGGCATCATGGACACGGACGAGCTCAAGCGGGTCCTCGATCAAGTTGCCGAGGCCGGTACCATTTGGATGCTCTTCACCGGCGGTGAGATCTTCCTGCGACGAGACTTCTTCGAGATCTACGAGCATGCTCGGAGCCTCGGGCTCATCGTGACGCTATTCACGAACGCAACGATGGTGACCGAGACGATCGCGGATCGCTTGAGCGAGCAAGTCCCGTACTCCATCGAAGTCAGTCTCTATGGTTACAGCCGCGAGACTTACGAAAAAGTCACGGGGATAGAAGGTTCGCGAGACACGTGCTACCGCGGCGTCGAACGTCTTCTCGAGCGCGGGCTGCCCGTCTCCCTGAAGACGATCGTGATGCGCACCAACCAGCACGAAGTCGAGGACATGGCACGCTACGCCCAGAGCCACGGTGTGCCTTTCAAATACAGCACGATGATCAATCCGAACTTCGACGGCTCGCTCACGCCTTGCAACGTGCGCTTGAACCCGGAAGAAGCTGTCGCCGTGGACTTCGCGCTCGAGTCGCGACTCGAGGAGTATCGTGAATATTTCGAGTTGCGCAAGGACATGACGAGCAGTCGCGTGTTCTCCTGCGGCGCCGGGAGCAGAACGTTTCACATCGATCCCTACGGCAATATGAAGATGTGCATTCTTTTGCGAGATCCCGAATACAGCCTCCGGAGCATGAGCTTCCAACAAATCTGGAACGAGATGTTTCCGCCCGTCTATACACAAATGAGAAGCGACGATCATCAATGCAATAGCTGCAATTTTTTCTCGCTATGCGACAAGTGTGCGGCGTGGTCTCAAATGGAAAAAGGAGATGTCGCGGCGCGTGTCGAATATACCTGCGAAGCAGGACATCGCCGCGCGGCAAAGCTCGGATTCTATGACGGGCCGCTCGACCAGTCTACAAGAGGGCTCGAGCCCACGAATGAAGTGCTTTTACCGATCGTGAATTCAGGAGGATGCTGCTCATGAAGGAGCAAAGGCCTGTAGAGAAGAAGCCGTACGAAAAACCGGCGATCCGCCGCGTGGAGCTTCATCCCGAAGAGAGCTTGGCGGCGGGGTGCAAGACCGCGACCCTCGGCGGGTCTCTCCCAACAAGCTGCACACTTCCCACCAGCTGCTTTGCTGACGGGAGCTAATGGCCTCGTTGTCGAGCCGGCGCGGACCGCCACTTTCTCGATAGGCGGCGTCATACTCGGCCTCGAATGCCTGCCCGGAGGCGACCCGCTCGTTCTGCCTGCGGCCTATCGCTCGTTTCAGCGGGACGGCGCGTGGCCCGACATCCAGGTGCGCATCGGGAAAGCAGATAGCCTCGAGGATTCCGAGGGCGCCGTGATCTATCGCGCCGCGGATCACTGGCGCGCATTGGCGGAGCGTTCCGGGGTCTCGTTCGAGATTTTCTACCCTCCAACTTCTAGGCTCTATTGTCGGATGGCGGGCCGTCCGCCGTTTTCGCGATTCGAGCTGCTGTTTGGGAGCGACAATCTGAATTCGCTACCCGAGGAGTTTACGCGGCAATGCGCCGGGCGCCTATGGATCCCGCACCCCTTCGAACAGCTGGCTTTCGTCCCCACGCTGGCGCGTCGCGGAGGATTTCTCGTCCACGCATGTGCCGCGGTCGTAGGCGGGAAGGGTTTGGTCTTTGCGGGTCACTCCGGCGATGGGAAGACGACGCTCTCGCATGCGCTCCGAGCGGAAGGCCTCGAGCTCCTGAGCGATGAGCGGGTCGCCATCAAGCGACAAGAGGACGGCTTCGTCGTTCACGGAACGCCGTGGACGGGCGAGGGCGAGATCGTCTCGAACGTGTCGGTGCCGCTCGGCGGCATCTTCGTGTTGCAGCAGGCGCGCGAGCATCGCGTGCGATTAGAGGCATCGAGTCAAATCGTGGCCGAGCTTCTTTCTCGTTCGATCGTTCCTTATTATCTCGATGATACCGCTAGCCGCATCGTGACGCTCGTCCACGACGTAGCGGCGGCCGTGCCTCTCGGTGCGCTCGAGTGCTCGCTCGAGCCTGGGCTTCGAGATATCCTCGAGCGTTTCCTCGAGACTCCGCGAGTCTTTTCGACGGTCCCGGCTTGACAATACTGCCACGCGGTCCATAAACTCTAGCGTACAAGGGTTTATATCACTCTCTAGTGTCGTCGTTTCAGGCACTGGGTTTCGGACACTAGGTTTCGGACACGGGGTTCGGCCGGGGGCTTCGGCCTTCGGCCGCCTGTCGACGCGACGTGTCCACATTCTAAATCGAACACCCGACCCCATGGAGCCCAAACATCTCATCTCGATCCGCGACCTGAGCGCGAAGGATGTGTCCGAAGTGTTTCGGCTCACGGTGGATCTCAAGGCCACGCCCGACCGCTTCAGAACCTCTCTCGCGGGGAAGACAATCGGATTGTTTTTCCAGTCGCCTTCGACACGGACGCGCACGGCTTTTCATGTCGCCATGTACCAGCTCGGCGGGCTCGCCATCGATCTCAACGATCGCGACATGCAATCCTCTCGGGGCGAGTCGATGGCTGACACAGCCAAGACGCTGTCACGATATCTAGACGGTATCGTGGCGCGCATGGGCAGTCACGCCCACCTCGTCGAGCTCTCGCGAAACGCCGACGTGCCCGTCATCAACGGGCTCACCGACCTCTTGCATCCGTGCCAGGTGTTGGGAGACTTTCTCACGCTCATCGAGAAAAAGGGAAGTCTCACGGGCCGGAAATTGGCCTATGTGGGTCCAGGCAACCACATGTGCCATTCGCTCATCTATGGCGCGATCAAGTCCGGTATGAATGTTGCCGTAGCCGCTCCCGCCGGATACGAGCCGAAGTCGCTCATCCTCAAGAGCGCGAATCGTGAAGCGAGCGCGGCAGGCGTCACGATCACCGTGACAGACAACCCGGCTGCAGCCGTACAAGGCGCGGATGTGGTCTATACCGACGCATGGGTCTCTATTGGCCAGGAAGCGCAAGCCGCGGATCGGGTCGAAGCATTGGCGCCTTACCAGGTCAACTCGGCGCTCATGAGCCAAGCGAAACCGGACGCGCTCTTCATGCATTGTCTTCCCGCGCATCGCGAAGAGGAAGTGACTGCAGAGGTCATCGACGGACCTCAGAGTGTTGTTTTCGAGCAAGCCGAGAATCGCCTGCACGTCACGAAGGCCATCCTCATACGTCTGTTATCCGGCGTCTGATCCGGCCTCGACCGCATCTTGCCTATGTCGTTGCGCGATGGATGGCGACGATGCCTCCCGTGAGTCTCTGATAGCTCGGATTGTCGAAACCGGAGTCGCGCATCAAATGGACTAGCGTATCGGGATCGGGGAAGCCCATGATCGATTCGGCGAGGTAGCGATAAGCCTCACCTCTTCGGCTCAACAGGTCTCCGAGCCGTGGCAGCAGAGTCTTCAAATAGAACCGGTAGGGTTTGCGTAGCCACCCCTCGGGATGCGAGAACTCGAGGATGGCGAGTTTGCCGCCGGGCACGAGGACGCGGTGGATCTCGCGAAGGCCGGCCGGCATATCGGCTAGGTTGCGCACGCCGAAAGCGACGGTCGCGGCGTCGAACACGCCATTAGGAAAGGGAAGCGATAGAGCGTCCGCGGCTGCTACCCGGATGGGTATGCCGCGCGCGCGAGACTTGTCGCGGGCACGCGTCAACATGTTCCACGTGAAGTCACAGGCGAAAGGGCGCGCTTGTTGTGCCATCTCGAGGGCGAGGTCGCCGGTGCCGCAACAAAGATCCAAAACACGCTGGTCGCGCTCGAGCTCGAGAGCATGAACGACTGCGCGGCGCCAGGAGCGATCGATGCCGAGGCTGAGCACGTGATTCAAAAAGTCGTAGCGCGGCGCCACACCCTCGAACATCCGGCGCACGACAGACGCTTCAGGCATCAGCGTTTCACACCGAGGCTCGATACGGCCCACGCGATTTCGCTCATCGGAAAATTCTCCACGACCGCAACGCGCCCGAGCGCCACCGGCAAAATGAAACGGAGTCCTTCTTTACCGCGCTTCTTGTCCTTTTGCACCGCCGCGAGAACGCGGCTGCTTTTGAGTTTCCCGAGCGGTGGGAGCGGCCCGACGTTGCGAACCGCCGAGCTCAGCCGCCGCGCCAGCGCTTTTGGGATCGCGGCCCGCCGCTCCGCGATAGCGATGGCTCCGAGCATGCCCCATCCGACAGCTTCGCCGTGACGAAGACCTTTATAGCTCGATGCCGCTTCGAGTCCATGGCCGATCGTGTGCCCGAAATTCAATATTCTACGAAGCCCGTGTTCGTGCTCGTCCTCTCGGACGACGTCGAGCTTCGTACGAACCCCGTCGCCAATCGAGAGGGCAAGCGCTTCCGATCCGATGGAAAGCGCCTCCGTCTCCATACGCTTCAACAATTTGGGCGCGGCGATGAATCCGTATTTGATGAGCTCGTAGAAACCGGATAAGAGATCGCGTGGCGGGAGCGTCGCGAGAAGCGTCGGGTCGATCCACACGGCGCTCGGTCGATAGATCGACCCGATGAGATTTTTTCCGAGCCGATGGTTGACGCCGACTTTGCCCCCAATCGAGCTGTCGATCTGTGCCAGGAGCGTCGTTGGAAGTTGAGCGAAGGGGATGCCGCGCATATAGGTCGCCGCGACGAAGCCCGCCGTATCGCCGACGGTGCCGCCGCCGAACGCGAGTAGCGCATCGTCGCGCGTGAACCCGTGACGGAGGAGCCCGTCGTAAAGGCGCTCGACGGTTGCGAGGCTCTTGTGTTCCTCGCCCTCCCGCATCGAAAACGTCACGTGGGCGGTTCCCGCGCGCGAGAGGCTCGCCTCGAGACGAGCCCCATGTAACCGTCGCACCCTCGCCTGGGTGACGACCGCGACGCGTCGACCTGGCCAGAGCCGCTCGAGAGCGCGCCCGACGTCGTCTATTTGGTTGTTTGCGAGGACCACCGGATAGGGGTCGCCGGACCGATGCAGCAGCCGCCGTGTCGTTCTGCTCATCCCTTTTGCCCCCTGATCACCCTGCTTGGCCCGACCAATGAAGACCAATAAACCGGGAGCTTATCAAAAACGCCACAACGTCAGCGGACCCACCCAGGGAAGGCCCCAGCTTTGCGCGCGCGGTCACGAAATTCGAGGTCTAGCTTGTCGCGTTCCTCGCGGAGGCTTTCGAGCGATTCCTCGATGAGTGTGATAGTGGGATCGTCCTGCCGCCATCCCTTCCGCCGCGCAACTAGCTCCCGCTCCGCCAGCCGTGATTGCAGCCTGCGAATGCGGGCCTCGATCCGGGCTGACTCGCTATCGTGACGTATTTTCTGCCGTTTCCAAAAGGCCTCCTCTTTGGCGATCTCCCGCTGGGATGGTGGAGGCGCCGCGCGCGCTCCGAGCTTTGCCGGTCGTCGCTGCCAAGCGTAGCTTTCCAAATGCGCGTTGGTAAAGCTCTTTCCTCCGCGCTCACTCGCGGGAAGCGCGTCGCGTCGCGCGCGCTCCTTCTGGGCGATGCGCCCCAGGTCGCGAGCAAGGACCGCTGCCGATAACGACCACGCGCTGATATAGACGACACAACCGATACAAACGACGAGAACCAATACCTTCATCAGGAGTCTCCTTTTCGAAAACGGAAAACGTTCTTTAGCTCTCTAGACGACAAACGTTGCACTCAACCTCCCTGTCCGTTTTCAATTGTTGAGCCCCGGGCTGTGCTACTAGGAAAAAGCCTCCATTTCGTGCACGAATTTGAGCGGCTGCGGCCGGATCCGCAAGAGGGTAAATCAGTTAGAAGAGCGCCCAGGCGAAGAACGGGGACGGCGCGCACGGAGAACGAGACTGAGGCGCGAAGCGCTGAGCACCACGAGCTGACCGCTGAATGCTGACCGCTCGTCGCGGAGATTTGGTTGCGGTCCGCCGCGCTGTGTTACCGTCTCTTGCCGTGAAGGCCCATCCTCCGGCCCGAGAACGTGGCGACGGACCCGACGTCATGGCGGATCGCCGCGCGCGCATGGTCGACGAGCAGCTCGTGCGGCGCGGCATTCGGGACAAGCGTGTTCTCGACGTGATGCGCCGTATCGAACGGCATCGGTTCGTGCCCGAGGCGCGCTCTCACATCGCCTACGGTGACTTTCCCGTGGCGCTCGGAGGGGGACAAACGCTCTCGCAGCCCTATATCGTGGCCCTCATGACAGAAGCGCTGGAGCTCGAGGGTGGCGAGAAGGTGCTCGAGATCGGCACGGGCTCGGGATATCAGACGGCCGTGCTGGCCGTGCTGGCGAACACGGTTTGCACGGTGGAGATAAAGCTCGAGCTTGCGTGCTCCGCCCGAGCGCGTCTCGAAGAAATGGGCTTCGAGAATCTCAACTTCAAGGTCGGAGACGGAAAAGTGGGCTGGGCCGATGAGGACGACGCGCCGTTCGACGCCATTCTTTGTGCGGCGGCGCCGCGGCTCGTGCCCCACGAGCTGCGGGAGCAGCTGGCGCCCACTGGACGTCTCGTGATCCCGATCGGAGGGACCGAAGAGCAGCAGCTCGAGCTTCATATTCGTGACGCGGCATCTGGCTCGGGTTTCCGCGTCCGGCGCCTCGGTGGCGTGCGCTTCGTACCACTGGTCTAGGCTCTATCCTGCTTCTTTTTTATCCCCACCTCTCCTCCTATCCCCACCTCTCCTTGCTTTTGAACGCCCTATAAAAGCACGGGGATGTAGGGATAAAAGACGGAGGAATCGTCTTTTGGGTTTGGGTGGCTAGGCTCAGTCTTCGGGGTGTTTGCGATCGCGTCCGAACATCCACGCGATGCCAATCGAGAGCACGTAGAGCACGATCATCGGAAAGGCGAGGAGCATCTGGGTCACGACGTCCGGGGGTGTGACGATGGCGGCGGTGACGAAGATTATCAAGATGGCGTACTTGAAGTTACGCCACAGGAAGCCCGGGGTGACCAAACCGATCCGGGCGAGCAGGAACACGACAGTCGGAATTTGAAACACGAAGCCGGTACCTAGAATTACGCGGCTATAGAAGCCGAACACTTCGGACACGGTCGGTTTGATAGCAATCATCTCTTGGCTACCGAAGGTCGTCAGAAAATTCACCGCCGTGGGAAAGACGATGTAGTGGCTGAAAGAAGCTCCGAGCAGGAAGAAAAAGGTGCCAAAGAAGATGAAGGGAACGGCGTATTTTTTCTCCGATGAATAAAGCCCTGGGGAGATGAAAAGCCACACTTGGGTCAGCCAAGCGGGCGACGCTAAGAAAATGGCTACGAAGAAGGACATCTTCAGATACAGCAAGAAGATCTCGGGCACCTTGGTCGCAATGAGCTCGCCGCCTTCGGGCAGGGCCATCGTCATGGGCCCCATGAGGAACTCGAAGATCTCAGTCGAGAACGTGAAACAGAGGACGAAGGCAACCGCGAGGCTTACGATGGCGAAAATGATACGCCGACGGAGCTCGTCGAGATGATCCAGAAAGGACATCTTCGCCGGAGAGGTGTCCTCCGCAGGCGGTAGCGCGGCAGTCTGGGCCACTAAACCTTCGTTTCGGGGGGCGGCGTACTGGCTTTGTCGCTATCGACGGGCTCTACCGCTGATTCGACGTCGAGGTCGATTTCTGTCGCCTTCTTGACGGCTTCTTTCGCTTCCTTCTGAAGCGTCTCGATCGGTTCCATGATTTCTTTGCGGGTCTCTTCGACGCGGATCTCTTGCTCGAGGGTGCTTCTTAGCTCGTTGCTTGCCCGTTTGAACTCGGCGATGCTCCGGCCGAGCGATTTTCCGAGCTGGGGGAGCTTCCTAGGGCCGAACACGATCAAAGCGATCACGAAGATGATGATGAGCTCTTGCATCCCTATAGGGCCTAGCATGGCAAAATCCTCCTGACGCCTGTTGGCGCTTATTATAGGACGAAGCCGCGCGGACCACCAATTACTGAAAGCCTCGGATTTTACTTGAGATCGGCCGTCTGCTAGGATGGGTCAAGTTGGAGGTTGTCGCTAAAACTACTCACTCGAGGCGGTTGTACATGAAAAGATCTGCTGTAGCCGTGGTTGTTTCGCTCGTCATCGCAGGCGCTACCATAGGTGGACTGTTCGGCAGCCGGGCACAGGCAAAATCCGACCGTTATTCAGAGTTCCTGCGACGTTACACGCAGGTGCTGCGTATCGTGGAAGAGGAATACGTTACCGAGGTCGACCCGAAAGACCTGGTTCACGCTTCGATCCGCGGCATGCTTCGTACGCTCGATCCGCACTCGAATTTTCTCCCTAAACAAGAATACACCCAGCTTCAGGAGCGCCAGCACGGCAGCTATCATGGGCTCGGGATCTCGGTTCAGATGCGCGAGGGAAACTTGACGGTCATCTCGCCTTTTGAAGGAACCCCCGCCTACCGCCTCGGCATCCGCTCCGGCGACATCATCTCCAGCATCGAGGGTGAGCCGACGCACGGCGTCGAGCTCGACGTCGCCGTCAAAAAGCTACGCGGGCCCAAAGGCAGCGAGGTCACGATCTCGATCACCCGCGCCGGGTACGACCAGCCGCTCGATTTCACCATTGTCCGGGACAAGATCGACCTCCGCAGTGTTCCTTATGCGTTCATGCTCGATGAAGATACGGGTTATCTGCGTATCTCCGATTTTACGGAGACGACCGACGACGAGCTCCACGAAAATCTCGTCAAGCTTCAGATGGAAGGCGCGACGGAGCTCATACTCGACCTGCGCGACAACCCAGGCGGGTTGCTCGATCAAGCCGTTGCCGTCTCGAACAAGTTTCTCGAAAAGGGCTCGCTCATCGTTTACACGCGCGGGCGCACCGACAGCTCGGATTACGACTATCACGCGAATCGCGCGAGCTCCCACAGCAAGATGCCCCTCGTGGTGCTTGTTTCGAGGGGGAGCGCCTCGGCGTCCGAAATCGTCTCTGGCGCCATTCAGGACCATGACCGCGGGCTGATCCTCGGCGAGACCACGTTCGGCAAAGGCTTGGTTCAGTCGATTTATCGCATCAGCGAGGGCAACGGCCTCGCGCTCACCACTGCGCAATATTTCACGCCCAGTGGAAGGAACATCCAGCGCGATTATTCGGGCTCGTTCGATGACTACTATTACAGTGCCCGCTCCGACCAGTCGGAGCCTCCGAGCGGCGAAGTGAAACACACGGATGCTGGCCGTAAGGTCTATGGCGGTGGCGGGATTAGCCCCGACCTTCAGGTGACCTACCCGCGGCTTCCCAAGCCCATTTTGGCGCTCAACAGCAGGAACGCTTTCTTCAAATACAGCACCCACTTTGCCGCTCTGGACGATCGGCGGCTCCTAGACGGCGCAGGCATTCAGCCGAAGGAGATCCGGACGGCGCGCCCGAAAGATACCCGGCTCATCGACAAGAGTTTCCGTGCTGACGATGAAGTTCTCGAGGACTTTATCGCGTTTCTCGATGAAGAGGGTTTGAGCTACTCCAAGGAAGAGCTTTTAGAACACCGCGATCGGCTCGCCCTCCGTATCGAGGTTGCGATCTTCAGCGCGATTTGGGGAGCGGAAGCGGCCCAGCGTGTCGCCGTCCAGAAGGATCCCCAGGTCCAAGCGGGCCTCGCCGCGATGACTCAGGCCGCGGAGCTTCTGCTCGATCCAGTCGCCTACGCGAAACGAACCGACGAAGCCACCGATGAGCTAGGTGATGCGGGCTCCGCCGAGAAAAAACGCCTTCTGAATCAGCCCAAGCCTCATTAGGAACCTCCGAAGACTCCGGGCTTCGTGAGGGGCTCGATCGCGCCAGGACTACTAGATCCTGGGGTAGGCTTTCTGTTAACATACAACCCGTTGCGATTCCATCCAGGCGCATTTTTCCGCCTCGAAGGCCTTGATTGCCTTAATTGGAGGTTCATATATGGGACTCGAACGTTTGGTCGTTCTCGCCATCGTGGTATCGGGTTGTCTTTCTAGCTTTTCGCTGCCGCTTGCCGCACAGGACACCTTTCAGGACGAGATAGCGAATCTAAGAAGCCCCAATGTCGGCACGCGAGTGAATGCCGCGAAAGCGCTCGGCAAGTCGGGCCGCCTGGAGGGGATTCCCGCGCTGACCCAAGCCATGCGGGACCCCGAGCTCAAAGTGCGGCGGGTCACCATCGAGGCTCTGCGCGCTTTCACGTCGTCGGAGACGGTAGACGGGCTTCTCATCGGGCTTCAGGATGAGGACCGGAGCGTCCGTCGCGAAGCCCTCACGGCCGCACTCGAGATTTACGTAGGTGCTGGCAACGCGGACATTGGGAGCTCGCTGAGTTGGATCCTCGGGAATAGGAAGCGCACGCCCGAGCTCGAGGGCCTCATCCCCACCGATCTCCGCGTTGTCAATGGCGTGGAGCTCCGACTTCAAGACGAAGAGCCGCATTTGCGTCGTCAGGCGGCCTATACGCTTGGAGTCTTGGGCGCGGCCAGGTCGGCGCGGCCACTCGAGAGCTCGCTCTATGATGGGGACAAGAATGTCCGTCTCGAAGCGGTCAGGTCGCTCGCGAAAATTGGAACGGATGAAGCGGCGGAAGCGGTCCGCGGCGCGCTGAACGGTGCCGACAAGACGCTCGCGGGCGCGGTGATCGACGCTCTCGGCAAGATGCAATACCAAAAAGCCGCGCCAGAGCTGGTCGTGATTTACGACGCGGACGTCAACAAGCTCGGCGATCGCGCCTTGGCCGCGCTGGCCCACCTGGGCGCGCCCGAAGCGCGGGGTGTTTTCTACTATCAGATGACGAGCAAGAATTCTGAACGGCGCCGCTGGGCTGTCGAGGGGCTCGGCCGCTTGGGCGATAGCGGGATAGCATCGGGTTTGGTGAAGGACTTCCTGCGGGAGCCCGATCCCACGGTTCAGTTGGCTTATTGTTTCGCGCTCGTCCAGCTCGGTAGGATCGAGTTCATCGACCGCGTCGCGCTCGATCTAGGTAACCGAAAGCGGCATGAGCAGGCTTTTGAATACGCGGTCGAGCTCGGCAGTGGTGTTTTGGGCGAGCTCGTTCGCTATCTGACCGATCCCGTTCCGGCGGTAAGGATAGAAATGGCTCGAGTGCTCATGGCCATTGGAGACCCAGCGGCGATACCGCACCTGCAGCCTCTGCTTTCTGATCCGAACAGCAAAGTAGCGGATAGCGCAAACCGCGCCATCGCGCGGCTCAAACAAGGGAGGCTGTCGGCATCGGCAGCGCCCATTCCCTGAATTCGCCGCAAAATAGCGGAAGCGAGCCAAGGGCCCACGGGTCCTTAGAAGAGGAGGCTTTCACCGATGCGGAGGTTGAAACCGTCGGTAATTACTACATTGCTCGCGGTCGGGCTTTGCGGCCAGGGCTGCGATCGGGTCAAGGAGCTCACGGATAGCGTTCTAGGAGAGTCTACCGCCGGAAGCGACGTCAACCCCGAGCTTGCAGAAATCGAGAACCTCTATGCCTCGGGCCAGTACGACCAGACCTTGCGCAAGATCGATGAGGTCACCTCGGCGGACCCAAGCTTGACCGAAGCGTATTACTACCGCGGCCTTTGCTACTTGGCGCTTGCGGGCGCCCCGGACGTGAAAGGGCCGCTGTCTCCGGAAGAAGAAAGTAGCCTCGAGGCCTTCCGGCGCGCCTTGTCTTTGAACCCGCGACACGCGCTCTCCAATGTTGGTATCGGGGACCTCTTCGTCCGCCGGTTGCCCACGCGGCTTCGTCGCTCGGACACCGACGACCCCGAAGGTCCTTTCGTCATGGCCCGTGATGCTTATGAACAGGCGGTGGCTATCGACCCGAGGCACCCGCGGGCTCAATCCCGCTATGGCGAGTTCCTCATGCGGACGGGAGAGCTCGAACGGGCGGAGCAGGCCCTCAAAGCTGCCGTCGAGGCCGCTGCGACCGTTCCCGAGATAGCGCCCGATTACTACCTGGCCTATGGGCGTTTTCTCGCGGGCCCCGCCGACCGCCAAGACGAAGCTCTCGACCAATTCGAACTCGCGCAGATGTTTCGTGCTGATGACCAGAATATCCAACAGGAGATGGCCATGGTGCACGCTCGAATCGGTCTGCGCCACTTGAAGAAGCAGCAATACATGTTGGCGGAGGGCGCGCTCACGAAGGCTGTGAACATGTTTCCGGATCAGAGCGTTCAGGAAGCGCAGGAGGCATCCGAAGCGCTGGCCCAGCTCCGTACCATCCGCCGCCGCTGACCCTATCTCTAGCGTGCGTGTGTGGTGCCGCTCACATCTTCGGTGGTAGAGTGTAGTTAGGATGTAGGATTAGCATCGCTGGGTGCGGCTTGGCTTTTGGCCGCCAGGATCGGAGCCGACAAGATGGAAACGAGAACGCGGGCGATTTTGAAGGCGGTAGGGTTGCTCCTGGGGGTGCTCCTTATGGCGATTCCCATTGCCGCGGATACGCTGGATCGCGACGAATCATGGAGCGAGCTCGCTTCCGACGGGAAGTCGCTCGTTTTCGGTCGCTTCGTGGGGAAGTTCGACAGTATCGAATTTCGATCGCGGCGCATCCGGCTTCGGGAAGTGTCCACCGGCAAGAACGTGACCCTCGAGATCGACGACGCGCTCGGCTATATTGCCGAGACCATCAAACCCGGTCTCTACAACCTGCTCGGTTTCGAAGCCGTTTACTACCCGCGAGTTCGGCCCGCGAAGCCCGGGAAGTATCGTCCTCTACGACAGCGCTTTGGGCTCAGTCCAAAGAGCGGGGACGCGCAAGCCGCCTTCATCCAGATTCCCGAGGATCGTCCCGTCTATATCGGGACGATCCAAGCATCCAACGAGCTGGACGGCATCGTCTATCGCGGGCATCAATTGCGTGTGCTCGATGAATATGAGGAAGCCTTCGCGCGGCTCGAGAGCTTCTTCCCCGCTTTGACCGCGAGCCTCGACCGCGAGGGTATCGTTCCCGCCCGCCATTTCATGCTCAAACCGACCCGGCAGCGCGAGCCGCTCGAGCGGGTGGTGGGCCTCGATGATCCCATCCGCCAGGCGCGTGACTACATTGCCGACGGCAAGTACCGGCAAGCGATCAGCTGGCTCGAGACCTTCATGCCCGCATCGGATGGCGAGCGATCCGAGGCGAAGCTTCTCATCGGCGAAGCGTTGCTCGGCAACGGTGAATATCCGGAGGCGATTGAAGAGCTTGGTGAAGTGCTTCTCATCGACCCGGAGGCGACCCGTGCCCTGCGTCTTCTCGCGCGCGCCCACGCGCTCGACGGACACCTCGAAGATGCTCGGGATCTGTACACGGCCCTCACGGTGGCCATTCCGGACGATGCCGAAGCGCACTTGCATCTGGGATATCTCCACGCGCTGAAGGAGAATGCAGTGGGGGCCGAAGAAGAGTTCCATGCGGCTTTCCAGACCGATTTCGATTACTTGCTGAACGACGTAGTGCCGTTCTTCGTCGCAATGAAGGCAACGATGGCCGACGACGTCGGCAGCTACTTGCCGCCCCGCGTAGTCCGCTACCGGACCCCGCCGCCGAAAGCGATGGATTCGAGGCGCCAGTCCAAATCCGGCGGATTTGCCGTCCTCATCGACCATCGAGGAAAGGTGATCGCTGCCCAAATCGGAGCGCAATCTTCGGGAACGATGCCGCTGATGATGCTCTCGCTCGTCCGGGCCATCTTCGAGCCCGCGAGCTTGAACGGGATCCCGATCCCCGCCATCGTGTCACTAGGCTCGCCAATGCGGGCACAGTAGATCAGCATTCAGTCGTCAGCATTCAGGGTCGTCATAGGTGCCACTTTGCTACATTTCAAGCGGAGCGTTTCCGCAAGGCGTGATCTCCTGAATGCCTGAATGCTGTAGCACTTGACATGGATCGGGCGCGTTCGTTACTATCTACTTACTAACGACTTATTCGGGTTTATCGACCCCTTGATTATTTCTCAGCTTTCTTATTTTCTTTGGTAGCCCTGCCGGTATCCTTCGACCGTTTAACTCAATAAAAGGGGGACGTACCGTGGACCCGGATCCGAAAGAGCCTCTGTCGGCTTCAGACCCAACCGGTTCGTGGGGCTTGCACCGAGAACTCAAAGCCGCTAGTGCCGTTGCGACATTTGCCGAAAGCCCTCCCGCGCAAGGCGTGCGCCCAGTCGTTGAGGCGACAACGCGCAAGAAGGCGCAGCCCGCCAAAGGTCGCATCATTGCGGTTGGTGGCGGCAAAGGCGGCGTTGGAAAGAGCTTCGTTACGAGCAGCCTCGGGATCTCAATTGCGCGGCACGGCAAGAAAGTGGTCGTGATCGATGCCGACCTCGGCGGGGCTAATCTCCATACTTGCTTCGGCTTGTCCGCGCCGTCGCTCACGCTGAGCGATTTCATCAGTCGGCGCGTCGAGTCGATTGACGACGTGATTCTCGAGACCGGCGTCAAGAACCTCAGACTCATCAGTGGCGCACACGACCATCTCGCAGCGTCGAATCTGAAATATACTCAGAAACTCCGACTCTTGTCCCATATCGCTACGGTGGATGCTGATTTCATCTTGCTCGACATCGGCGCCGGAATCTCGTTCAACATCGTTGATTTCTTTCTCATTGCGGAGCAAGGCCTCCTTGTCGTCATCCCGGAGCCGAGCTCGATCGAGAACGCATACCGCTTCCTCAAAATGAGTTTCTACCGCCATCTGTGGCGCGCTTTGAAGTCGAGCCCTTCGCGTAAGGTCGTCGAGGAAGCGATGGACCAGAAGAATAGTGACGGCATCCGCACGCCCATCGATCTTCTCGACGCCGTGGAGCGTCGCGACAGTGCCACGGGACGCTATCTCAAGGAGCGAGCCCTCTCGTTTCGGCCGCGGCTCTTGATCAATCAGGTCCGCTACCCCGAGGACGAGCGGCTCGGCGCTTCGATGGCCAGCGTCTGCCGTCGCCATCTCGGAATCGATATCGAGGCCATCGGCACCGTGTGCTTCGACGAGAGCGTTTGGAAGGCGAACCGTAAACGTAGACCTTTCATGCTCGACTCTCCTGAATCCGCGGCCGGAAGCTCGCTCGATCTCGTGGCGCAGGCTTTGATGTTCGGCTCGCGCACTTCGGCGCGCTTGGAGAGACAAAATTGATGTTACGACGGTTGAGCGAGCAGGACCATTATCAGGTGCTCGAGGTTTCGTACGACGCGAGCTCCGATGAGATCCAGTCGGCCTTCGAGACGGCCCGCGATATCTACTCTCACGAGGCGCTCGTTTCCAGCTCGATATTGTCGGACCGCGAGCGTCGCCGCACGTTCCACCGGATCTCGGAGGCCTATCAGACACTCATTGCCGAAGAAAGCCGCCGTCTCTACGATAAGCGGCTGGGGGTCTCGGGTGTGCGCGCGACCCGAACGTTGTTGTCCACGACCGCACTCAACGTCGAGCCCCCGACTCCGCCTGACGATGTCGCTCCGCCCGAGCAGGACGCGGCCGACCATGTGGAGGCGTCCGAGCAGGCGCCGGTCTCGGTCTCGGAGCGCCTCACACGCGAGAGCCCGCTACAACTCCAGCCGACCGAGGAAGCGACGGGCGCGTTTCTCCGCGCGGCGCGTCAGGCGATGGGACTCGAGTTGGCAACTATCTCCAAAGAAACGAAAATCGGCCGTTCCATGCTCGAATATATCGAGACCGAGAGACTCGACCGCCTCCCGGCCGCGGTCTATTTGCGCAATTTCACTAGGCAATTTGCTCATTGTCTCGGGCTCGACGAAGAGCAGGTCTCGACGACTTATTTGGCGCGCATCCGCCGCCTTCAAGGGTAGCCCTCCTTCGCCCTTCGGCGGGCAAGCCCGCCCACAGCCCACGCCTTTCGGGTTTGGCGAGCCGAGCTCACAGCTTTTGTTCTTAGCTGTGATGGGGTTTCTTGTTAGCTGTTATAGTTGTTGGCTTTGGATGGGAGGGTCCTGTTTTGCCGACGCTTTCGGTGGTCATTCCTTGTTACAACGAGGCGCTTACGATTGAGACGATCGTGGAGGCGGTCTCGAAGAGCGAGATCGAGGATGTTGAGATTATCGTGGTGGATGACTACTCGACGGACGGGACGCGCGACAAGTTGCGTGAGCTTCAGGAGAAACTTTCGATCGAAGTTGTGCTGCACGAGCGCAACATGGGCAAAGGCGCTGCGTTGCGCACCGGATTCGCGCGCGCTACGGGGGATATCGTCATCGTTCAGGATGCCGACCTCGAATATGATCCCCGCGATTATCCGAAGCTGGTTGCGCCTATCCTGGAAGGGAAGGCGGATGTTGTTTTCGGGTCGCGCTTCGCCGGCGGTGAGATCCATCGGGTGCTCTACTTCTGGCACTACGCGGCAAACAAATTTCTGACCCTCACGTCCAACATGTTCACGAATTTGAACCTCACGGATATGGAAACTTGCTACAAGGCTTTTCGGCGCGAGGTCATCCAATCCATCGAGATCTGTGAGAACCGCTTCGGCTTCGAGCCCGAGATCACCGCCAAGGTAGCGCGTATGGGTTGCCGCATCTACGAGGTCGGCATTTCCTATTCGGGACGCACCTATGCCGAGGGCAAAAAGATTGGTTGGCGCGACGGCGTCCGTGCTTTGTGGTGCATCTTTCGCTACAACGTTTTTGGTTGAAGCGTTTTTGTGATGGCTCGGATGGTCTCGGGCGTCGTTCGGCAACAGCCCCCAATGAGACGCGCGCCGAGCTCCTGCCACTCTCGTACGGAAGCGACGATGGACGTTGCCCCCTGCGCTTTACGCCACACATGGCGCGTGCCATCCCAGGTTTCACCCCCATTGGGATAGGCCAAAAGTGGCTTGTCGCTCACGCCTCGAGCCGAACGTAAAAGGCCTGACACAAATTGGGGCGGGGTGCAGTTGACGCCGACCGCGACCACCCTTGGAGATTCGCCCATGAGTCGAACGCACTCCGCGAAGGACTCTCCATGGCAGAGCTCGGTGTCGCTCCGGCAACTGAAGCTGACCCAAGCCGGCACGTCACCGTCCTCCTCGAGTAGAGCGAGGATGGCTTCCGCTTCCACCGCGACCGGGATGGTCTCGAAGGCGAGCAGATCGGGGCCGGCGCTCACGAGCACTTCGAGACGCCGGCGGTGAAACGCAACGAGCTCGTCCTTGGTCAACCCGTAATCGCCTCGATATTCCGAGCCGTCATGAAGGATAGCGCCGTAGCAGCCGATCGACGCGGCCACGATCCCCGAGCCGTGCTCGTCACGGGCCCTCTGGGCGAGCTCCACCGAAAGCCGCAACAAGCGTTCCGATTCTGCGTCATCGATCCCACGGTCCTGAAACCCCTCGAAGCTCGCTTGGTAGCTCGCGCTCGTGGCCACGTCCGCACCGGCCTTGAAATAATCGCGGTGGACGGCCTGGATCAACTCGGGAGCCTCGATGAGAAGCTTCGCTGACCACAGAGGGTCGTCGAGATTCGCCCCGCGCCGCTCGAGCTCCGTCGCGAGGGCTCCATCTAGAACGACGTGCCCTTTGGCGCTGAGGATGGACGCGAGCGGATTGTGCATGACGCCTGATTTTACCTCTGGATCCGTTGTTAGCTACCCGCTATCAGCTATCCGCTGTCAGTACCTGAACCCGATGACGGTGTCCTCCAATTCGGGCTCGCTCAACTAGTCTTACCTTGGCCCCATCGTTGTTTATCTCTGCGTGTCTCTGCGAACTCTGCGTCTCTGCGGTGATTTCTTGGTTGCGGCTCCACTGCGCTGTGACAACCGACTACTGATCCATGATAATGCGCCATGTTTTGTCTCGGCTACGACCTTGGGAGCTCTTCCGTCAAGGTCTGTCTTCTCGACGGCGCCTCCGGGCGCGGCGTCGCCCATGCCAGCTATCCCGACCGCGAGATGACGATCGAGGCCCCGAAGCCCGGTTGGGCCGAGCAGGCGCCGGAAACGTGGTGGGAATGCGCGAAGCGTGCGACCGAGCGGCTACTGGAGGGCGTCGACATAGCCGCGCCCGATATCAAAGCCATCGGCATATCCTATCAGATGCATGGGCTCGTTCTCCTCGACCGAGACGGCCGCGTCATCCGGCCCGCCATCATCTGGTGCGATAGCAGGGCGGTTGACGTGGGCGTCCGTGCATTCGAAGCACTCGGGGAGAGCCGCTGCCTCGAAGCTCTTCTGAACGCGCCCGGAAACTTCACGGCGTCGAAGCTCGCCTGGGTGCGGGAGAACGAACCGGCCCATTTCGAGCGCGCCCATACGATGATGCTTCCCGGCGACTATTTTGCGTGGCGGCTCACGGGCCGCGCCGCTACGACGGTCTCGGGTCTTTCGGAGGGCATCCTATGGGATTTCTCGAAGCACGAAACGGCCGGCTTTCTTCTCGAGCACTTCGCCATTCCGGCGTCGCTCGTCCCTGAAGTCGTCCCGACCTTCGGCGAGCAAGGCCGACTCACGGAAGCGGCCGCCAAGGAGCTCGGGCTAAAGGCGGGAACGCCGGTGACATACCGTGCGGGCGACCAGCCGAACAATGCGCTCTCCCTGGGCGTGCTCGAGCCGGGTGAAATTGCGGCGACCGCCGGAACTTCGGGTGTCATCTATGGAATCAGTGATACCGTACGCGCCGATCGCCGGTCGCGTGTGAATAGCTTTGCTCACGTGAATCACACAACGGAAGCTACACGGCTCGGGATCTTGCTCTGCATCAACGGAACGGGGAGCGCTTATCGTTGGCTTCGCGAAAGGCTCGAAACGGACTATGACAAGATGAACGAACAGGCGTCCGAAGTCCCGATTGGCTGCGACGGCTTTCGGTTTTTTCCCTTCGGCAATGGTGTCGAGCGCATGCTCGAGAACCGAGACTTGGGTGCGTCTCTGACCCACCTCGATTTCAATATTCACGGCGACGCCCACCTTGCGCGCGGCGTCCAGGAGGGTGTCGCCTTCGCGTTTCAGTACGGGATGGATGTCCTTAGGGAGCTCGGCATGCGTCCTGCGGTCATCCGTGCGGGGCTTCAAAACATGTTCTCGAGCCCTGTATTCAGGGAGATTCTGACCTCGACGACTGGCGTGAGCCTCGAGCTCTATTGCACCGACGGCGCCGAAGGCGCCGCGCGAGGCGCGGCGTTCGGAATCGGGCACTACGCGTCTTTGTCGGAAGCGTTGACCGGGCTTCGGCGAGACGCGGTTTTTGAACCTAACCTCGAGCGAGCTGCGCGATATCGCGAAGCCTATCGTGCGTGGGTGGACGAGCTCACAGAGAGGATGTCGTCGTGAGCCAACTCGTTCTTCTGGACTGGGTCATCGTCGCGTTCTACTTCGCGGTGGTTTTCGGTATCGCGTTTTGGGTCATCCGCCGGAAGCAAGATTCGACCGCGGACTATTTTCTCGCCGGAAAAAACGTCGGTTGGTTCGTCGTCGGAGCGTCGCTCTTCGCCTCGAATATCGGTTCCGAGCACCTCGTCGGGCTCGCCGGGGCGGGCGCGGAAAGCGGCGTCGTCTTCGGCCATCTCGAGTTTCAAGCATCGATCATCTTGCTGCTGCTCGGATGGGTTTTCGTCCCGTTCTACGCGCGAAGCGGCGTCTTCACGATGCCGGAATTTCTCGAGCGGCGCTACTCGCCGGCAGCCCGGTGGTATCTGTCGATCATCTCAATCGTCGGCTATGTGCTGACCAAGATCTGCGTGACGATCTACGCAGGCGGCGTCGTCTTCGAGGTGCTGATGGGGATCGACTTCTGGACGGGCGCCATCGCCATCGTCGTCTTGACCGGGATCTATACAATCATCGGCGGCCTCCGAGCCGTTATCTATACCGAGGTCATGCAGACAGGAGTCTTGATTGCGGGTGCGATCGCCGTCACCGCCATTGGGCTCGCGAAGATTGGCGGGTGGAGCGCGCTCTACGACGTTGTCGGAAGCGAGTATTTCAACGCTTGGAAGCCTGTCTCGCACCCGAACTATCCATGGACGGGAATGGTCTTCGGCGCGCCAATCATCGCGATTTGGTACTGGTGTACGGATCAGTACATCGTTCAGAGGACCCTCGCCGCAAGAAACGAAGGCGAGGCCCGGCGCGGAACGATCTTCGCAGGCTTCTTGAAACAACTTCCGCTTTTCATCTTCATCCTTCCCGGCATGATTGCCCACGCATTGTCCAAGACGGGTGAGCTCACCCTTGACGAGCCCGACCAGGCCCTCCCGGTGCTCGTGATGAATTTGCTACCGGCGGGCTTGAGAGGCCTCGTTGCCGCGAGCCTTCTCGCCGCGCTCATGAGCTCACTTTCCGCCGTGTTCAACTCTTGCTCGACCCTCATCACGATGGACTTCTACAAAAGAATCCATCCAGGGGCCTCCGACCGGCAGCTCATCCACATCGGCCGGCTGGCCACGTTCGTCCTAGTCGTCCTCGGCCTGGCCTGGATCCCGCTGATGCGTCACATATCGGGAACGCTCTATCTCTACCTCCAAAGCGTCCAGTCCTACATCGCACCGCCCATCGCGGCCGTTTTCCTATTGGGGGTCTTTTCGAAGCGGGTTACGGCGACCGCGGCCATCACCGGAATGGTGGGCGGATTCCTCGTCGGCATGTTGCGTCTCATTGCCGAGATCAACAAGGGCTCGCTCGACGGCGCTCTTCTGTACTTCGCGTCGATCAATTTCCTTCACTTCGCTGCGCTCTTGTTCGTATTTTGCGTCGTGTTGATGGTCATCGTGTCTCGCTTCAGCGAGCCGCCGTCCGAAGAGAAACTGCGCGGGCTGACTTACGCAACGACGGGCGCAGCGGAAGCGGCGCGGTCGCGGGCGACGTGGTCGAAGCTGGACGTGACGTTGTCTATTGTGTTGGTTGCGATGGTGGCGGCCGTGATGCTGTACTTCCGCGGCTAGCTCTTCGCTGACTAAGGGACTAAGGGACTAGAGAAATGAATCGACTTCGGTGGGTCGTCGTCGCGCTCGCTCTTTGCGGAGCGAGCCTCGGGCATGCGGAGGAGCTTGCTCTCGATAAGTATCGGGAAATTCTCGCGACTTACCGCGAGGGAAGCTTCACGGTTGCGGCCGATCAGCTGCTTACTTTCGAGCTTGCAAGTGTGAGCCGGCGGAACGAGGAGCTCCCGGCGGTTCTTGATCTGGACCGGCCAAGCGATCGACGCGACCTTATGGCTGCGATCGTACTTCAAGCGGATACGGCTCTTCGCTCCGATGATACGTTGCGTCGAAACTTCTATCTCGGTGAGGTTGGCGCTTTGTTGATCTCACTGGGTCGGGGGGAAGGCCTTTTTCTGCAACGCGACATTCACCTCGCGGTGGCCTATTCTCTGTTCCGGCGTTATCGCATTGTCGATGCGCTAGCCGTCCTCGATCCGGTCGCGGAGCGATACCCCGAAGACACCGCCGTACAGTACGCCTTCGGCAACCTCGCGGAACTGTCGGGTTTTATCGATGGGTCTGAGAGAAAGCTTCTTCGGGCTCGCGCCGCCTATGAGAATATCCTGGCCCGGAATCCGAACGACGCACGTGCGCGCATGCGGCTCGGCAGAGTTCTCCTGGCGCTCCGCGAGCCGGAAGCGGGGAGGCTTCAACTGGAAGCCTCGCTAGAGACGCTCGTCGACCACCCGGCACACAAGACCATCGCCCTGCTGTCACTCGGCGACGCCGCCCGCTCCTCAGGGCGACTCGAGGATGCATCCGTTCTCTACGACCAAGCGCTCCACGAGGATCCGCAGTGCCAGTCAGCTGCCGTCGCGCTGTCTCACACTTTGCGACAGCTCGGGGACGCCGCAAGGGCGCGGGACGTCGTTAGGAAGAGCATGGAGAACATCGAGAGATTCGTGCCGCCTGACAGTTGGCTTGCCTATCGTCTCGG
>SMVB01315646.1_pt1 | contig 53770 bp, 43 predicted proteins | sample 2456461 | NCBI WGS metagenome assembly SMVB01 (sample SAMN11095934, study PRJNA526329) | marine sediment metagenome | biome: Marine sediment; feature: Surficial sediment; material: Deep marine sediment; isolation source: Hadal surficial sediment | place: Pacific Ocean | collected 2014-05 | depth...
AGACCGAAGAGGGCACCGCCCCCGCCGGCGCGCCCGCAGCCGAAGAAGAGTCGGCGTTCAACCAGGAACCGGGCATCGACATCGAGGATATCGACGACTTCGGTGCCGTGCTCGCGGAGTACGAGGCGAACTCGTCGGTCATCAAGGAAGGTGAGGTCGTGCGCGGTCGGGTCATCCGGCTGATGGAAAAAGACGTCGTCGTCGATATCGGCTACAAGTCCGAAGGCATCATCGACAAGTCCGAGTTTCGCGGGACTGACGGCAAGATCCACGTTGCCGAGGGCGATGAAGTCGACGTTCTGCTCGAGAAGACCGAGGACAGCAACGGCTACGTCGTGCTGTCGAAGGAAAAGGCCGAGCGACTCAAGGTCTGGAAATCGGTCGAGGAGGCCTACGAAAAGAACGAGCCGATCATCGGACGAGTGATGGAACGCATCAAGGGCGGTCTCAAAGTCGACATCGGCTTACCGGCGTTCCTCCCCGGTTCGCTGGTCGATGTGCGCCCGGTGCGCAACCTCGAGAGCATGATCGGGCTCGAGTTTCGCATGCGTGTGATCAAGGTCAACAAACGCCGCGGTAACATCGTGCTGTCGCGCAAGGCGGTGCTCGAGGAAGAAAACGCCAGCAAGAAGGCGGATACGCTGGCCAACCTCGAAGAGGGCAAGATCCTCCGCGGCGTCGTCAAGAACCTCACCGAATACGGCGCCTTTATCGATCTCGGAGGCATCGACGGTTTACTCCATATCACCGACATTTCCTGGGGCCGCATCAACAACCCTTCCGAGAAATTCCAGATTGGCGACGAGCTTGACGTGATCGTGCTCAAGTTCGATCGCGAGCGCGAACGCGTATCGCTCGGCTTCAAACAACTCCAGGAAGATCCGTGGGAAGTAGCGCCGGCGAAGTACCCACCGCAAAGCCGCATCCGCGGTAAGGTCGTCAGCCTGACCGATTACGGCGCCTTCGTCGAAGTCGAAGAGGGCATCGAGGGCCTGATCCACGTTTCCGAAATGTCCTGGACCAAGCGCATCAAACACCCGTCGAAAATACTCAACGTCAGCGACTGGGTCGAGTGCGTCGTACTCGAGATCGATCAGGAGGGACGGCGCCTATCCTTGGGCCTCAAGCAAACCGAGCCCAACCCGTGGGACATGATCAGCAGCAAGTACCGGGTCGGCGACCGCATCACCGGAACCGTGCGGAATGTCACGGACTTCGGGGCATTCGTCGAGGTGGAAGAGGGCATCGACGGCCTCGTCCACATTTCCGACATGTCCTGGACCCGGCGCATCAAGCACCCCAGTGAGGTGCTCAACAAGGGCGACGAGGTCGAGGCACTGATCCTGAAAATCGATTCCGAGAACCAGCGGCTTTCGTTGGGTATCAAGCAACTCCTGCCCAACGTGCTCGATGATTTCTTCCAGACGCACAACACCGGCACCGTGATGACCGGCAAGATCGTCCGCCTGACCGAGTTCGGAGCCTTCGTCGAACTGTTCGAGGGCGTCGAAGGCCTGGTCCATGTTTCCGAGCTTTCCACCGAACACATCGAGCGACCGGAGGATCATTTTGCGGTCGACCAGGAAGTTCGCGTCAAGGTGATCAAGATCGATCCGGTCGAGAAAAAGATCGGCCTTTCCATCAAGGCCGCCCTCGGCGAGCCTGACACCGTGAGCATCGAGCCCGACACCGACAGTGGCTCCCGCGACGGCTCCGCCACGCTGGGCGACCTGATGGATCCGTCGATCTTCCGCACCGAAGGCGGAACCGTTGAGGCCGCACCCGAGGAGAACGCAGCGACCGAGGAAACGACCGACGCGGCGACCGCAACCGAAGAGAAGGCGGAGGCCGAGGAAACGACCGACGCAATGGCCGCGACCGAAGAGAACGAAGCGGACGTGCCAAAGAAGACGAAGACGACAACTAAAGCGAAAAAGACGACTAAAAAGAAAGAAAAGTAAGGACGTCGAGGACGCCTGATTCGGATCGGTACGCACGCCCGGTAAAAGAGGGGGAGTTCCGCGCATGACGAAAGCCGATCTCGTTGACGAAGTCGTCCGCGCTTCGAAGTTGAGCAAGAAACAGGCGGAAACGATCGTCAACACTGTCTTCGCATCGATCGTCAGTGCCCTTCACGGAGACGACAAGATCGAACTGCGCGGCTTCGGCAGCTTCCGCGTTCGTCGCCGGCGTTCCAGGCAGGGCCGGAACCCTAAGACCGGGGACCGCGTTGACGTGCCTGAGAAACGCATCCCGTACTTCAAACCGGGCAAGGAACTCAAGGACCTGATCAACTCCGAGCCCCCCGCTTCCGGTGCACCGACGCACAACGGCGGCGGCGAACCGATCGGGGAGAGTTGACCCACCCGTGCCCGCGCCACACGACTCGTTGACGGTGCCCAAACCTTCCCGGGGAGAACTGCGGGTCGGCAGCTACCACATCCACACCTGGGGCTGTCAGATGAACATCCACGATTCAGAAAAACTCGCCGGTTTGCTCGAACGCGAGGGGTACGTTCGCGCAGCGAGCGAAAAGGACGCCGATCTCATCTTGCTGAACACCTGCTCGATCCGGGAGAAGGCGGCGGAGAAAGTGTTCTCCGAGTTAGGAAGGCTGCGCCGCCTCAAGAGCAAGAATCCCGACCTGGTGCTCGGGGTCTGCGGGTGCGTGGCGCAACAGGAAGGGGAACGCATTTACAAGCGGGCTCCCTACGTCGACTTCGTCATCGGCCCGCGGGCGATCGAATCGATCGGACCCGCCCTGGCCAAGATTCGGCGCGGCGAGCGCGGTTCGCTGCGCATCACCGATACTGAATACCGGAACGACTCCATCCGCTTCCCGTTCGACGAGATCCGCCGTGTCGGCGAGGGCCGGGCCAAGGCTTTTGTCACGATCATCGAGGGCTGCAACCACCGTTGCACGTACTGCATCGTCCCGACGACAAGGGGGAGAGAAATCTATCGCCCCATGACCCGCGTGCTGGATGAGGTGCGTACACTCGCGGCCAAGGGGGTCATCGAGGTCGAGTTCCTCGGTCAGACCGTCAACGCCTACCGCGACGAGGACGGCAACACACTCGCGGAGTTGTTGACGGCCACCGCCGCGATCGAGCGGATCCGTCGGATCCGTTTCACCACCTCGCACCCGGCCCAGATGACCGAACGGTTGATGGACGCGATGGCGGCAGCGCAACCCAAGGTCTGCACGTACCTGCACTTGCCGGTGCAGTCCGGATCCACACGGGTGCTCCAGCAGATGCGCCGCGGGTATGATCGCGAGACCTACCTGTCCAAGATCGCAGCATTGCGTTCCAGGCTGCCGAAGATGTTGTTCGGGACGGACATCATCGTCGGCTTTCCCGGTGAAACCGAGGAGGACTTTCAGCACACGATTCGACTCCTTGACGAGGTCCAGTTCGCTACCGTGTATTCTTTTATCTACTCGCAGCGGCCGGGAACCAAGGCCCTCGATTTCCTTGACGAACTCGCACCTGCGGAGAAACACGAGCGCCTGCAACGGCTCCAGGAACACCAAAAAGCGATCCAGACTCGACGAATGGCGGGCTGGCTGGGCCGGACGATGGAGGTGCTGGTCGAAGGGCGCAGCAAACGCAACGCGGAGCGCTGGACCGGTCGTACCGTCGGAGCCCGGGTGGTCAACTTCGAGGGACCCACCGCGGCCGGCCGTCTGGAACAAGTAGAGATCACCAAAACCACTCCTTTCTCTCTAACCGGCCGTGTCGCCGGGTCGGTGCTTGACCGGGATCGACCCGCCTCGATATAGTCGGGACGGTTGGGTGCAAGAACGAGGTTGACTATGTCCGTTCGAATGAAAATCCAAGGTCTGCTGATCGACCCGGTGTCGCAGATGCCGATCGTGATCCTCAAGAACTCATCCGAGGACCGGGTGCTGCCGATCTGGGTCGGCGTGTTCGAGGCCAACGCAATTGCCATGCAGTTGGAAAAGATCCTTTCTCCTCGGCCGATGACGCACGATCTGCTTTGCAGCACCATCGAGCAACTCGGAGGCAGCATCGAAAGGATCGTGATCACCGATCTGCGGGATGCGACTTTCTACGCGATCCTGCACCTCGATCTCAAGGGCAAGAAGTTCGAGGTCGACGCGCGGCCCAGTGATGCGATGGCCCTCGCTCTCCGATGCGACGCACCGATTTTTGTCGAGGAATCGGTCCTCGAAAAATCTTCCAAGCCTGGGGATGCGGACTCGATGGAGCCCGACCGCCTGCGCCGCTGGCTCGAAACTGTGGACCCGGAAGAGCTCGGGCAGTACGAGATGTAGACGGAGGGCGCGGCGTCTTCGAATCGTCGCGTCTTTGCATTCGCTCTATATTCGTCTTGCGCGTCCGGGATTCCGGCGGCCGACCGGCACCGTAATACCGTTGACAGTCCGCGGTGACGACAGCTAAACTCCACCCGTCATTAAGAGTGACCCTGCTAGATACGGTAGTCTGGCCAGTGTCCCCCACAAGACCTGGGGTTTTGATCTCGATCATGGCCCGTCCCGGCAAGCTTAGCGTACACCCTAAAAAGGAGGACCACGCAACCGATGATCATCGTTGTCGCGAACCAGAAGGGCGGTGTCGGTAAGACGACCACGTCCATCAACCTGGCCGCCGCACTCGCTCAACGGGGTAACAAGACCCTCTTGGTCGATCTCGACCCGCAGGGGAACGCTACACTTTCCTTCATCAGCCCCGACTCTTTCGACCGTTCGATCTACGAGGTCCTGATCGACCCCGGTGCCAATGCGGCGGACGCGATTCAGCCGACGCCGCTCGACGAGTTGGACCTGCTACCCGCGACGATCGCCGTGGCCAAGGCGGAGGCCAAGCTGATAGGGGAGTTCGACAGCCACTTCCGCCTCAAGGACAAGCTCGCCCCGATCAAGGATTTGTACGAACACATCGTCATCGACACGCCTCCGACGCTCGGGATCCTGACGGTCAACGCGCTCGTCGCCGGCACCCACCTGATCGTGCCGATTCAATCCTCCTACTATGCGCTCGAGGGCACGGACGATCTGCTCGACACCTACGAAAGGATCCGAGCACGACCGAACCCCGACCTGGAATTCCTCGGCGTGCTGATCACGATCGACGATCGGCGTACGAACCTGGCCCGGGACGTCCGCGCCAGGATCCAGAATGTGTTCGGCGACAAAGTCTTCACGACCACCATCAGCAAGAGCGTTCGGCTCGAGGAGAGCCCGGCTTACAAGCAGAGTATTTTTACGTTTGCACCGAACTCAACCGGGGCAAGCGAGTACTACAGCCTTTCGGAGGAGGTGATCCAGCGTGCCTAGGATGAGCGGTCTACCGGAAACCCGCCGTATGCGGCATGACAGCCACTTCGTCGACGAGGTTACGTCGCAACGTTCCGAATCCATCGGGCGGATGCTGGACATCCGTCGCGTACAACCCAACCCGCACCAGCCGCGCAAGGATTTCGGTGATCTCAGCGAGATGGTGGTGTCCGTGAAAGAGAAGGGGATCCTGGAACCGATCCTGGTGCGAAGCCACGAGGGCCAATACCAGATCATCGCCGGAGAGCGACGGTACCAGGCAGCGAGGCTGGCCGGGCTGCAGCGCATACCTTGTATCGAAGTCGACGTCGATGCCCGCGGCATGCTCGAGATCTCGCTCATCGAGAATCTTCAGCGGCGCGACCTCACGCCGTTCGAAGAAGCCGCCGCCATCCAGCGGCTGTCCGATCAATTCCGTTACACGCACGAGGACATCGCGAAGAAACTCGGCAAGTCCAGGACCGTCATCACCGAGATCCTCAGCCTCAACCGAATCCCCGAGGAGGTTCAGGAAAGATGTCGGCAGGCAGACATCGTGAGTAAGTCGATGCTGCTGCAGATCGTTCGACTCCCGACCGCCGAAAAGATGCACGCGATGATCGACAAGATCGCCTCCGAAGGGATGACGCGCGAGGAAGCTCGCGATTACAAACGCGAACATCGACAGACCAAACGCCGGAACTTCACCTTCCGATTCAAACCCGAGGATCGCGACTACCGCTTCACGCTGACGTTCGCCCGCCCGGAGATCGAACGTAAGGAGTTGATCCAAACGCTCCATGAGATCCTGGCGCAGCTGGTCGCCGACGAAGAAGGCGACGGCAAGCAAATCGACCACTGAGGAACCGACACCAGGCGGGAATGCGGACTATGCCCGTTTCCCGGACCCGTTAGTTTACATAAGGTACATTATCGGACATTGGGCCACCGACCGGGACTTGCGGAATCCACGGGAATCGACTGCCCTTTCCGCTGAGGGTTCCCACGGATTTGACTCCTTTTTCCCGCGCCCCTAAACTCCGCCTCGATGTTCGGAGACCGCCGCCTGTTTCGATACGTCCTGCGTGAACTCGCCGGACCCAGCCTGCTCGCGGTGCTGGCCTACAGCTTCCTGTTGTTGATGAACGAGCTGCTGCTGATCGCCCAGCAGGCCCTGGCCAAGAACCTCCCGTTCTCCATGGCGCTCAAGTTGCTCGTCCTGGCCCTGCCACCGATCCTCACGCTTTCCATCCCGATGAGCGTCCTGCTGGCGGTCTTGATCGCGGTCGGCCGGATGTCCTCCGATCATGAATGGACCGCCATCCAGGCCGCCGGGCGGGGACCCGGCACGATGGTGAAGCCGCTGGCAGCCTACGGCTTCTTTGCCGCTGCGATCGCCTTCGGGGTCTTCAACTACCTGGTGCCCACCGCCCAGCAACGTGCTCGCGAGGTCAAGGCCGAGATCACGCTCTCCACCAACCTCGCGGCCGACCTGCGCCCGCGGCAATGGGAAGTGACCGGCAACCACCACATCATCGTCGACGAGATTCAGGCCACCGATCAGGGCCGGCTCCAGCGCATCGTCCTGGCCAGCCACGAGCCCCATCGCCTGTCCATCGTGTTTGCGGGCTCGGGCGACATCTTCCCGGCTCCCGATCGCCCGGGAACGCTCGTCATCGACCTCTACGACGCGATCCGGCACGATTTCGAACTCCGCCACGTGGAGACCTACCGCATCTCGTCCTGGGACTTCCTACGCGAAACAATCCCCCCTCCCCCGTATTTCAAACAGTTGCTCGAACCGCAAGCCAAGATCGCCGCCACGATGCCCCTCGGCGAGCTCTGGACCGAATATCGAGCCGCACGGGAGGGCGTGGCCGTTGCCGATCGCAAGGCCGCCACGCTCGGCCGTGAACGGATCAGCGACCAGATCCTGGCCAAAGCCCGTCACGTCCGGTCGGTCGTGGAACTCAACCGGCGCGCCGCGCTCCCGCTCGCGTGCCTGTTCTTCGCCATCCTCGGCGCACCCTTGGGCCTGACCCAGGTCCGCTCGGGCAAGGGCGCCGGGTTCTCGATCAGCATGCTGATCATCGTCGTCTATTACGTCACGTTCACGTTTTTTGAAGGTCTGTCGATCCGGCAAAAGTTCCCCATCTGGTTGGGTTCCTGGATGGGTAATTTGATCCTGGTTCCGTGGATCGCGTGGGCGTACTGGAAGTTGCGGCGCCCACCGCGGCATGAGATCGGCTGGATCGGCCGTTTCTACGGCTTCGGTATACGGCTCCTGCGCCACGTCCGCTCGAGGTTGTCCACCAAGACGGCTCCGCCGGTGGAATCGGAAGCGCCCGAGAAAGCGCTGGCCGACCTCGCGGGAACGACCAACCGTTTCATCCGGCGCACGGATCGCTACGTGGGAGCACGGTTCCTGCGCACCCTGTCGCTGGCCGTACTCGCGGCGGCAACGCTGTTCATGCTCTTCGAGGTGAAGGATGCGCTCGAGGAGGTCTTCAAACGGCAACAGCCGATTTCCCTCGTGTTTCGTTATCTCGGGTTCATCCTTCTGGAGCGCATCCCCGAAATCCTACCGCTGGGTTGCCTCGCGGGGGCGGTCGTCACCATCACCGCGCTGACGAGGACCGGCGAGTTGACCGCGCTCAAGGCCAACGGCATCAGCCTGCGCCGGATCGGCCTTCCGATCCTGGCCCTCGCAGCGGGGCTGTCGGTCATGTTGTTCATGCTCGGCAACACGGTGATCCCGACCGCAACTCGCAACGCGCGGGAACTTCACGATCAGATCAAGGGCAAGCCACCGGCGACGCGGGGCTTTCCCCGGACCGGCAACTGGACGTTCGGTCCGAAGGGCGAACGGCTGTACCACTACGACTACTACGATGCGCAGAAGGACGAGTTTCACGCGCTGAGGGTCCTGACGCTGGACCCGACCCGACGGTTCATCCTCGACCACCGTTTTGCCGAGCGCGCGCGCTACCGCGATGCGAGCGGCTGGGAGTTGGAGGGTGGTTGGTTCATCGAGTTCGCTGCCGACGGCAAGTGGGCCACCCATCAGGAGTCCTACGAGGGAACCTACTCGGTCGTGCTGGACTCGCCGGACACGTTCGCCCCCAATACCGGGCGCAGCCTGACGCGGAACAAGACCGAATACAGTCACGTGCTGACGCTGGCCGAAATCTCGGAACGGATCACCGATCTCACCGAGCGCGGCTACGACGTGACCTCGTTGCGGGTAGCGTGGCACGGAAAGTTCGCCGAATCGGTCCGGCCGTTCGTGATGGTGCTGCTCGGACTCCCCTTCGCCTTCCGCGCCGGTCGCAAGGGATCGTTGTACGGCATCGGTATCGCGCTGGTCCTCGCCATCGTGTACACGGCAGTTTTCTCCGGCTTCAACGCCCTGGGTCTCGAGTCCGCGCTCGAACCGGTGCTCGCCGTGTGGGCGCCCAACGTCTTGTTCGGCCTGTTCGGCGCATACCTGTTGCTCTACGTACCGACCTAGCGCCCCAGGGCCCTTTTTCGCGCCACGATCAACACGTTGATCCCGAACGGCAAACGTCCTCCCAGCCGCAGCCAGGCGCGTTCGATCCCCGTGATCGCGTACACCAGACGCTGCGTCCACGTGTTCGAGATGTCGAGGTCGCGATCCGTCTGGAGATCGTCCAGCGGGCGCCGGTACGCGCCGGACCAGTGATCGAATCGCGCCAGCAACCAGGCCGGCGGTAGTCCGAGCGCATTGAAATAAGTGGCTCGTTCGATCTCGAATCCCACCCGCTCGATCTTCTCCCTCAGGCCGCTCAGCCGGTAGCGCCGGGCTCCATAGTCCAGCCGGTCGCGTTGCCGGCGCAGGCTCTCGAAAGCCGCCTCGCAGACCAGCACGTGGCCGCCCGGCTTGAGCACGCGGTACGCTGCCGTCAACACGCTCGAATCGTCGTCCACCCAAGTGTGGTACAGCACGTTGAACAGACAGGCCAGATCGATCGAAGCCGGAGCTAGCGTGCGTTCGAGATCATTGGCGTCGGCACGCACGAGTGACGCCCCTGCGCGCTTCTTTGCACACAGCGTCAACGCCCGCTCGGACAGATCCATCCCCACGACCTTGTGGGCGAATTCGGCGAGCAACGGCAGGTTGCCCCCGGTCCCGCATCCGATGTCCAGCGCGACGCCGTGATGCACTCGCGCGCGTCGCAGCCATTCGCGGGCTACCGCACGACGGTGGCGGAACCACCAGTGCGTTTCCTCGACCGCACTGAAATTGTCATAAGTGTTCGGGTGCATGGGAGGGCGATCAATCGTTCTCGAGCCACGGGGGCGCGTTGACGATCTCGCGCAGCTGCGTCTGGTCGGGGTCGGCTTCGAGCGAACGTCTCCAGATCGCAAGCGCCTCAGCGCGGCGTCCCGACCGAGCGTAGGCCTCGCCCAGCACGTTGAGCCAACCGGGCAACGGTGGGTATTTACTTTCGACCGTCTCGAGCAAGCGGATCGCCGCGTCGTTGTCGCCCTGCTCGAGTTCGAACAGGCCCCACTGAATCCAAGCCCGGACTCCGGAACGCGGATCCTCCGTCGAACGTCTCAATTGCTCGCGGGCGCCGTCGCTGTCGCCGCGACCACGGAGGATGATCGACAGGTTGATCCGGGCGTCGCCGTAGTTGTCGTCGAGCGCCAGTGCGTCGCGGAGCAGTTTTTCCGCCTCGTCGTGACGGCCGTCGTTGAGCAGCAGGCTCGCGAGGTTGTTCAGCGGCGACTCGTAGGTCGGGTCGGCCTCAGCACTTTGACTCCACAGCTCGCGTGCCTCATCGGCGTCACCCTGGGCGTAGTAGAGACTGGCGAGGTTGTTGAGCACGATCGCGTTGGATGGCGATTTCATGAGCGCGCGCCCGTACAGGTCAATCGCGCGATCCATCTCGCCGCGCGCCTGGTACACCAACGCGAGGTTGTTGTAAGCGCCCATGAAGTAGGGGTCGGCCTCGATCGCCTGCCGATACCACGGCTCGGCAAGGTCGATTTCGGAGCGACGCTTGAACAGGTTGCCCAAGTTGTTGCGGGGCAAGGCGGCGTCGGGATCCAGTTCCGCGGCCCGGCGGAACTCGGCCTCGGCCGCCTGGAGGTCCCCTTTCGCCTCGAGCACCCGGCCCAGCGTGTTGCGGATCTCGGCGGCTTCGGGCTCGGCCGCCAGGACACGGTTCAGTACGCTCCGAGCCGCGTCGAAGTCTTCCCGGTCAAGTGCCATCTGGGCCAACTGATGCCCGGCCATCCTCAGCGTCAGCGGGTAATCTGCGGCGCGCTCGAACAACGGTGCGGCCTCGTCCGTGCGGCCGAGCAGGCGCAGCGCGAGGCCGAGGTTGACCAGCAACATCGGTGCTTCGGGCGTCGCCGTCAGCCCGACCCGGAATTCCTCCGCGGCGTCCTCGTAGCGACCCTCGGCGAGCAAGGCGACACCGGCGTTGTTGCGCGCCGTCACCGATTCCCCGGTCTCCCCTCCCGATGCGGAAATGTAGCCGAGGCTCTGGAGCTTGCGCAGCAGGTCCTCCGCCGCCGGGTCGAGAAGACCGCTGGCCGAGGCGTCCCGCCGGACGGGATCGTCGTTACGGTAGCGCACCGGATGCCGTTCGAGGAAGTCCTCCTCGAGCACCCGGCCCAGGACCCGGCCGGGCCACGATCGCGGCACCGGTTGGCCGAAGAGCGCCAGGATGGTCGGTGCGATGTCGTAAATGCTGGCCTCGTCCAGCTCGGCCCCGGGGACCACATGCGCACCGGACAGCACAAGAATACCGAAGCGGCGATGCCAGTCCGCGGCGGCCCCGTGGCCGATCCTCGAATCCGTCGAGCGCGGCCGCGTGGCATCGGAGGCGAATCCGTGGTCGGAGAGGACCATCACGGTCCAGCTCTCGTCCTTGTCGGCCAACAACTCTCCGAGATAGCGATCGGCGGTTTCGTAGTAGCGGTCGACGATGCGGTGGAAGCTCTCGATCCCCCGCGGGTCGACCCCCGGCAACTCCGGTTTGCGAAACCGCATGAACAGGTGCGCCGACGTATCGGTCCCTTCGAAGTACACGACCTGCAGTTGCGGCGAGAAGCGCTCGCCCAGTTCGGTTGCGATCCGCAGGTACGTCTCGCCCGATGCCAGCAACGTCTTGAACTGATCGAGCATGGCTGTTTCTTCGGCGCTGAACTCCCCGCGCCTCGACCGCGGTCCTTCCAGGTAAGGCTGCACCGCGTTCCATTCGACCGAGTCCGGTGCGACCACCCAGGGTCGGATGTCGTCGTACAATTCCGGCGGCCAGGTCTTTCCCTCGGAGTCGTTCGGATCGGCCGAAAACCCGAGCAACTGGTATGCGATCCGATCGGAGACCAGGTACCCGCGTACGGGATCCGCGGGCCATGAAGCCCACCAGCCGACGACGCCGGTCTGCACACCCGAACGCGAAAGCATCTCCCAGACGGTGGGGACCTGGCGTTGCGCGGAGGTGACCGGCTGGGCCTTCCCATCGACGGGATCCACGATGACGAAGTCGAGGATGCCGTGGCGACTCGGTTCGACACCCGTCGCTACGCTGGTCCAGATCACCGGTGACAACATCGGACTGATCGAAAGGAGCTTCGCACGCACGCCTTCGTCGATCAGACGTTTCAGGTTAGGGAGTTTGCCCTGCTCGATCAGCCCGTCGATGATTTCCCAGTCTCCACCGTCCCAACCGACGACCAGGAGCCTCGTGTCCGACGCCAGCGCCCCATCGGGGGTGCCGGGTCGGACGGTCAGGAAGTCGAACGCGTCGAGGTCGAGCCGCCGCAGGTCGACCCCGTACGCTGCCAGCGCCTCGCCGAGACGGCGCTCGATGTCGCGCGAAAGCGCAGGCGTGACCGCTCCGCGCTCGACACCGTCGGGAAGATCGGAGACCGCCTCGCGCACGGCCGTGACGAGGACCCCCTGCAGTCCGCGTCCTGCCGCGGCCGCGTGAATCTCACGCCACGATTCGACGCGGGCGCGCACGGTGATCCAGCCGCGCAGTCCGTAACGGCTTCCGTCGGCGGAGCGAAGCAGGGCGACCTCGGCTTGCGGGAGTGCCAACTCGACGCCGTTGCGAGGGTAGGTATGAAGCCGCGTGAGCCACGGCGGGGAGAGCGCGAAACCGCCCTCGACGAGGACCCCGACGCCGGGCACGATCGGACCGTCGATGACACCGAACGAGCTGTCGCCGATCTGCCGGATACCCACGGCGAGCCAGGCGAGCACGATCAGCGCGATCGCCGCGATCACGCGCCGGCGCGCAGGACGCGGGGTGCCGGCCGTTTCAGCCTCTGAGCTTGCTTGCGGCGTCGGTGGACTCCCAGGTGAACTCGGGTTCGGTTCGTCCGAAGTGACCGAACGCCGCGGTAGCCCGGTAGATCGGACGCCGGAGATCGAGGTATTCGATGATCCCGTTGGGGGTGAGCGGAAAATGTTCTCGCACCTGGACCGACAATTCGGTTTCGGGTAGTTTCCCGGTGCCGAACGTGTCGATCATCACCGATACCGGATCGGCGACCCCGATGGCATAAGCCAGTTGGACTTCGACGCGATCGGCAAGTTCGGCGGCCACGATATTCTTGGCGATGTGTCGCGCCATGTACGACGCCGATCGATCGACCTTGGTCGGGTCCTTGCCCGAGAACGCTCCACCGCCATGGTGGCCGACCCCCCCGTAGGTGTCGACGATGATCTTGCGGCCGGTCAACCCGGAGTCCCCTTTCGGCCCGCCGATGATGAATTGACCCGTCGGGTTGACGAAGATCTTGGTTGCGGCGTCGATCATGTCGTCGGGCACCACTTTCCGGATGACGGCCGCCTCCAGACCTTCCCGGATCTGTTTCTGGTTCACGTCCGGACTGTGCTGGGCCGATAGCACGATCGTGTCGACCCGGACCGGGCGGTCGCCCTCGTACTCCACGGTGATCTGGGATTTGCCGTCGGGGCGAAGGAACGTGAGTTCGCCGTTACGGCGGCATTCGGACATCTTCCGCACCAACCGATGGGCCAGCGTGATCGGCAGCGGCATCAGGACATCGGTCTCGCGACAGGCGTAACCGAACATCATTCCCTGGTCGCCGGCCCCTCCAGTGTCGACACCCATGGCGATGTCCCCGGATTGCTCGTCGATCGTAGAAATCACGGCGCAGGTGTCGTAGGAAAAACCGAGTGCCGGGTCATCGTAGCCGATCTCCTTGATCGTTGCACGGGCAACACTCGGCAAGTCCACGTACTTCGCGGTCGTGATCTCTCCCGCGATCATGCACAGGCCGGTCGTCACCAGGGTCTCGCAGGCTACCCGGCCCAGCGGATCGACGGCGAGGATCGCATCGAGGACCGCGTCCGAGACTTGATCCGAAACTTTGTCGGGATGTCCCTCGGTGACCGATTCGGACGTGAACAGGTAACGTTTGTTCGCACCCATGGGTGTCCTTCTCCTTAACGACTCGTGGAAACTCCCCACGGCTCGGACAGCTAACGTACACTTCGGGGATCCCCGTCGCATCCCTTCAAAAAAGGCCCATCGTAGCACCCGGCGGAGGCGTCGATCCGCAAGCGGCGCGACGGGGACACACGTCAGGCCCAATGCCCTGGAGCACGGCCTTCGACCGCAGTTTTGGCCCGGAAACGGATGCGATCGGGCCCGATCAGACGCGCCATCTTCTGCGTGAACTCGCGCGACGGCCGGACCCGCAAACTCGATTCGGCGAGCGCGATCATGCGGTAATTCCCGGGACGGGCGACCTCGAAATAGATCTGCACTTCGCCGCGATGGGCCTGGCACGCCGCGACCATCCCGTCGACGAGCGCGTCGTCCAACATGGCCGCATCGATGCGAACCTGGATCGCGTCGACTTTTCGTTCGGAGAGCCGGTCGAGCGGACAAACGTCCTCAGCGATCAACCGCAGCCGGTCCTCCCCCGACTCGAAGCGTCCGAACACCATCGCTGCGAGGTCCGCCTGCAACTCCTTTTCGCACTTCTGGTAACTCTTGGGAAACAGCAGGACGTCGATCTGACCCTCCATGTCCTCGAGCTGGAACGACGCCCACCAGTCGCCCTTCTTGGACTTGCGCCGCCGCAGTTCCGAGATCACGCCGCCCACGGCGACCTCGGTACCCGACTCGATCTCGCGCAGCGCGACGGTCGTGTGGCTCGCGAAATCGCCGAGCAACTCCTTGTAGCTCTCGAGCGGATGCCCGCTGATGTAGAATCCCAGCGTTGCCTTCTCGTAGGTCAGCAGCGTGCGCTCGTCCCACTCCGGCAGGTCCGGCATATTCTTGCCAAAGTCGTCCTCCGCATCGGTTCCGGATCCCGCACCGAACAGGCTGGATTGCCCGGCCTCCAGGTCGGCCCGTTCGCGCTGGCCGTACTCCATCGATTTGTCGACGAACGCCGCGAGCTGACTGCGTCTGAAACCCATCGAATCAAGGGCGCCGGACTGGATCAACGCCTCGATGACGCGCTTGTTCACGGTCCGCTGGTCCACCGCCACGCACAGTTCGGGAAGTGAAGCGAACGTCCCCGATTCCGGTTGTGCGTCGAGGATCGCACGGATGGCGCCCTCCCCGACGCCCTTGATCGCGGATAAACCGAAGCGCACCATGTTCCCCTCGACCGTGAAGTCGAGGCCGGATTTGTTGACGTCGGGCGGCGACACCTGGATCGCCATCTCGCGGCACGCGTTGATGTACTTCACCAACTTCTCGGTGTTTCCCTTTTCCGTCGTCAACAACGCCGCCATGAAGTGCACCGGATAGTGCGCCTTTAGCCACGCCGTGTGGTAGGCCACCAGCGCGTACGCAGCCGAGTGTGACTTGTTGAATCCGTACCCTGCAAAATACGCCATCAACTCGAAGACGTCCTTGGCTTCCTTGGGCGAGACCCCACGTTCGACCGCGCGTTCGACGAATTTCTTTTCCTCCGCCTCCATCACCTCGATTTTCTTCTTGCCCATCGCGCGGCGGAGGATATCGGCCTCTCCCAGTGTGTAACCCGCCATCGCCGAGCTGATCTGCATCACCTGTTCCTGGTAAACGATGACACCGTAGGTCTCGCGCAGGATGTCCTCGGTCAGTTTGTGCGGGTAGCGCACTTTGACCTTGCCATGGCGACGTTTGATGAAATCGTCGATCAAGCCGCCGCCGATCGGTCCCGGACGGTACAACGCGTTCAGCGCGATCAGGTCCTCGAAACGTTCGGGCTTGAGACGTCGCAGGATGTCCTTCATTCCTTCCGATTCGAACTGGAAGATGCCGGCCGTCCGGGCCCTGCTGAACAGCTCGTAAACCGGACCGTCATCGAGCGACAGCCTCTTCATGTCGGGGCGCGAACCCGTATGCTGTTCGATTGAGTTCAGGCAATCTTCGATCAACGTGAGAGTCTTGAGCCCCAGAAAATCCATCTTCAACAGACCGATTTCCTCGATCTCATCCTTATCCCACTGCGTCGTGACCTCATCGCCTTCCTTGGTCCCGCGATACAGCGGCGCGTATTCGACAATCGGTTTAGGCGCGATCACGACACCCGCGGCGTGCGTCGACGCGTGACGCGTCCCGCCCTCCAACCGCTGCGCGATGTCCAGCAGTTCCTTGACCTGATTGTCGCGTTTGTACGCTTCCGCCAGGGCCGGCACGTCGGCGAGCGCCTTGGCGATGGTGATCTCCTGTCCCGGATGCGCGGGCACCAGTTTCGCGATCTTGTCGACCTCGGCGTAAGGGATCTCCAGGCCGCGCCCGACGTCGCGGATCACGGCGCGAGCCGCCATCGTCCCGAACGTGATGATCTGGGCCACGTTGAGATGGCCGTACTTCTGACGTACGTAATCGATCACTCGCTCGCGTTTGCGAAAGCAGAAATCAATATCGATATCCGGCATGCTCACCCGTTCGGGATTCAGGAAGCGCTCGAACAGGAGATTGTATTGCAGCGGATCGATGTCGGTGATCCGCAGGCTGTACGCAACGAGGGAGCCGGCCGCGGAACCGCGGCCCGGGCCCACGGGGATCCCGTTCTCGCGTGCGTAGCGAACGAAATCCCACACGATCATGAAGTAACCGGAGAACCCCATCTGGCGAATGATGTTGATCTCCCGGTTCAACCGTTCGCGGTAGACCGTCTCCTCCGGTAGCACTCGGCCAGCCTCGCGCTCGCGCCGCAGTTCCTGAAGCCGTGCTTCGAGGCCATCGCGGGTGATCTTCTCGAAGTAGCCCTCGAGATCGTATCCCTCGGGCACCGGAAAATCGGGGAGGTGCAACTCGGACTTGCCGAAGGTGAACCCACAGCGCTCGGAGACCGCGAGCGTATTCGCCACGGCCTCGGGCGCCCAGTCGAACAGTTTCGCCATCTCGGCGCGGGACTTGAGGTAGTGCTGCGCGGTGTAGGTCATGCGGTCGCGGGTGTGAACCGTCTTGCCGGTCTGGATGCACACCAGGACGTCGTGAGCTTCGTGATCCTCGGGGAGCAAGTAGTGGCAGTCGTTGCTGGCGACGAGACCGATGCCGAGTTCGGCGGCCAGCTTGGGCAACGACTCGTTGACCTTGGCCTGTTCGACGAGCCCGTGATCCTGGATCTCCAACCAGTAGCGATCGCGACCGAAGAGATCACGAAACTCGGCGGCGACGCGACGCGCCTCGTCGTAGGCGTCGTGGCGCAGGTACGTCGCCACCTCGCCCGCGAGGCACGCCGACAGGCACACCACGCCCTCGCTGTGCTTGGCGAGCAATTCCTTGTCGATCCGTGGCCGGTAGTAGAACCCGTCGAGGAACCCCTTCGACGCCAGCTGGATGAGATTCTTGTAGCCGCGGTAGTTCTCGGCCAACAGGATCAGGTGATAGTAGTTCTTCTTCCCGACGCCCGGAACGTTGACCGGTTGGCGCGACCGATGGTCGCCCGGTGCCATGTAGGCCTCGATGCCGATGATCGGCTTGATCCCGTGCTTTTCCGCTTTCTTGCGGAACTGCTGGACCCCGAACAGGTTGCCGTGATCCGTGATCGCGACCGCCGGTTGGCCGTCGGCGGCCGCGCGAGCGCAGATCTCATCGATCCGCTGGGCGCCGTCGAGCAGCGAGTACGTCGTGTGGCTGTGAAGGTGTACGAAGCCGGGAGTCGTGTCCGCCATCCGATGTCATCCTCGAGGGTGCTGAAAAGATCGCGCAGGCGATTCTACCCCATCGGGTGGCGTCGGCCGGGAGGCATTCGAAGCCTCCGCCGATCCACGTCTCTAAGTGGTCACAGTGCCAGGGAAGTCAATCCTAACTTAACCCAGCCGGCGCAAAGCTGGGGGGAAATCAGGGTGCCCTATTACATCGGAGGACAACCGGAAACGGTGCGGCCGAACGGCCTCAAAGTGCTGACATCCCACCAAATACCCGACGTTCGAGTTTCGGTACACTACGGGCTCCCCAAAAGGGACCCGAAACCCCGACCCGGTGGTCAACAACCCGCCGAGTTCCAAGACGAGCGGGCGCCGCACTCACGGTCGTTGGCAATCAACCATGAGGGACGTTGAACCTACTCCCACTCGATCGTCCCGGGCGGTTTTCCGGTGATGTCGTAGACCACGCGGTTGATGCCGCTGACCTCGTTGGTGATGCGGCTGGACACCCGGTCGAGAAATTCGTGCGGCAGCCGCGCCCAGTTGGCCGTCATGAAATCGGTGGTCTCGACCGCGCGGAGCGCGACCACGTGCTCGTAAGTGCGGAAGTCCCCCATCACACCGACGGTCTTGACCGGAAGCAGGACGACGAAGGCCTGTGCGGTGCTGTCGTAGAGCTCCGCCGCGCGGAGTTCCTCGATGAAGATGTGGTCCGCCTCCTGCAGCAGCGCGACACGTTCCGCCGTCACCTCGCCGAGGATGCGCACCGCCAGACCGGGACCCGGGAACGGGTGGCGGGACACGAAGGCGGGATCCAGCCCCAGTTCCTCGCCGACGCGCCGGACCTCGTCCTTGAACAGGTCCTTCAACGGTTCGACCAACTCGAGATGCATCTTGTCGGGCAACCCGCCGACGTTGTGATGGGTCTTGATCGTCGCCGACGGCCCGCGCACGGAGGCCGATTCGATGCGGTCGGGGTAGATCGTTCCCTGGGCGAGGAACCTCGCATCCCCGCTCGCCCTGGCTTCCCGCTCGAACACCTCGATGAACGTTTCACCGATGATCTTGCGTTTGCGTTCGGGCTCCTCGACTCCCGCGAGCCGCGAGAGAAACATCTCGGCCACGTCGGCGTAGCGTACGTCCAGGTGGTACTTATCTCGAAAATCCCCCAGTACCTGATCCGCTTCGTTCTTCCGCAACACACCATTATTGACGAAGATGCAGGTCAAGCGATCGCCCAGGGCACGCTGTAGAAGGAGCGCCATCACCGACGAATCCACGCCGCCGGACAGCCCGCAGACGACCCGGCCGTCACCGACCTGCCGGCGCACCGCGGCAATCGCTTCCTCGACGAACGAGGCGATCGTCCAGTCGCCGTCGCAACCCGCGATCTCGAATACGAAGTTGCGCAGCAACTGGGTCCCATGGATCGTGTGCACGACTTCGGGGTGGAACTGCACCGCGTACCAGCCGCGCTCGACATCCTCGACCGCGGCGTGCGGCGCCGCAGCGCTCGAGGCGGTCGTCGTGAACCCTGGAGCAACGGTCACGATGCGGTCCCCGTGGCTGGCCCATACGCGCTGGTCGGGCTCCATCCCCCGGAACAGCCTGGACTCGTCGCTGCTGCGGTGCACGGTCGCCGGCCCGTACTCTCGCTGATCGGAGGCGACGACCGTGCCGCCGAACTCGCGCATCATCCATTGCATGCCGTAACAGATTCCGAGGATCGGGTAACGGCCCGTAAACCAGACGCGCGAGGGTTGCGGTGCGTCGTCGTCGTAGACCGAATCGGGCCCGCCGGAAAGGATCAGTCCCGCGAGATCACGATCTTCGTCGCGCGGCTTCGCGTCGAACGGGCGGATCTCCGTGTACACCCCGAGTTCGCGTATACGACGTGCGATCAGTTGCGTGTACTGCGATCCGAAATCGAGGATCAGGATCCGTTGGTGTCGCGGCTCCATCCTGCAAGCTCCTAGTCCGTTCCGACCATCTTGTCGACCAGCGATTCGAGCACCGCGCTCGGGGCGATCTGCCGGCTCTTCAGCGCTCGATCCGCTGCCAAAAGGTGCGCCGGGAACGCGAGCAGTTCATTCATGTCGTAGCGTTCCAACCCGTGCAGGAGCTGTTTTTCGAAGTGCCATGCCCGGTTGGCCTGGACGACCTGGCGCGGCGAGCGACCGGCCTCCAGCATGGCCTTGGACGACAGCATCACGCGCGCGCGCCAGGCGATTCCGCCGACGATCTTGATCGGCGCCTCACCGGCCTCGACCAGCTTGCGTGCGGCACTCAGCGCGCCGCGTCGATCCCGCGCGAGAATCGCTTCGGACATTTCCCAGCCGCTCATAGCACCTTCCCCGGCAACCGTCTCGCGTATGTCGTCGGCGACGACTGTTCGCTTGGCGCCGCCAAGCCAGGCCGCGAGTTTCGCCAGTTCGGCCGACACGCGGTACAGTTCGCCGTCACACACCTGGGCCAGCAGCGCGGTCGCCTCACGATCCAGTTTCAGACCTTGTTCGAGCGCCAGCGGGCCGATCTCGGGAACCGCTGTCAGCGGGTCGGAGGGCAACTCGAAAAGGAAGAACATCCGCTGTTGCGCCAACACCTTGTGGAGTTTTCGACGGCGGTCCAGCACCGCTGCGCGGATAATCAGATGGCTGTCCGGCGCGGGGTTCGCCGCATACTCGAACAGCGGCTCGGGTTCGCCGTCGAGGATCGCGAGATCACGGACCAGCACCACGCGGTGTTCGGAAAACATCCCGCGCGAACGACTCGCCGCGACCACGGTGCCGACGGCGACCTTCTCGTCCCCGTAGACCGTGAGCGCGTACTCACCGGCAGCCGCGGGAACGACGGCGTCGAGGATTGCGCGCTGCGCTGCGTCGATGTGAAACGCCGAGTCGCCGCTGAGTACGACCAAGCCCGCCGGCCAACCCTCGGCGGCCAGCCCTTGCACCTTGCGGAGCACGTCCCCCGGCGCGAGTTCGGGGGCCATCAGAAACCCTCCACGATCGATGAGACGAGCACCTGGGCGACCCCACGCGCGATGTCGTCGAGCGCCAGCGTCTCCTGATCGAAGAACTCGCCCGTCGGCGGGACGTCGAATTGTTCCCTGAAGATCAGCCCCGACTGGGACCACAGGATGGTATCGGTTTTTCGCACACGCAACGTGGCCTGGAGCAGGACTTCGATCTCGATCCGCGTTGCCCTCCCGTTGGAGGCAAACTCGACGCTACGGGTCTGGTAGCGCGTAACGGCGCCTTCAAGCACGGCGTCCGCCTGCCCGACCTGCGTGACCACACGGAGACGCCCCGACTTCGACCGTCCGCGGCGGGACAACTCCGCCGCGACCGCCTCGGTCACGCGTTGCTCGATCTCCGGCCGCTGCGTCCGGTTCTCGAACGGGATCAGCGCGACGATCGAAATACCTTCGGGCAACACGCTCGATCCGTAGCCGGACAGGGTGTAGCCGCAGGAAGCCGCAGAGATGGAAATCGCGAGAACGACGGCCGCGCGGCAAGCGTGGCCGGGCCTCACTGGACCACCAGATTGAGCAACTTGTTCGGCACGTGAACCACGCGGCGCAGGGTCGTGCCTTCCAGGTAGGCGGCGACGTTCGAATCTTTGCGCGCGGCGGTCAGCGCCGCGTCCTGATCGGCATCGCGCGGCAGTTGGACGCGCGCCCGAAGCTTGCCGTTGACCTGGATCACCAGCGTCACGCTGTCCTCGGTCAAGAGTGCTTCGTCCACCTGCGGCCACGCGCAGCGGACGACGAAATCCTCGCCGCCGAGCTTGGACCACAACTCCTCGCAGAAGTGCGGCGCGAAGGGCGAGAGGATCTTGGCCGTCGTCTCGAACGCCTCCCGCAACGCGGCCCGCTCGCCGGCGCTGCGCTCACCCCCGTCCACCAGCGGCGCGATCGTGTTGATCAGTTCCATCACGGCCGAGACGCCGGTGTTCAGGTGCAAGCGCACACCGATGTCCGTGCCGACGCGTTGGATCGTGCGGTGCGTTTTCCGACGTAGCGCTAGGGCCACCCCGTCGACTTCGGGCATCGCGCTGCCGGGCGGCGGCAACTGCTCCGCGACACGATCGAAAAGCCGCCAGATCCGGTGCAGGAACCGCGCACACCCCTCGACCCCCGCCTCGTTCCACTCCAGGTCCCGCTCCGGCGGGGATGCGAACAGGCAGAACAGTCGCGTCGTGTCCGCGCCATAGCGCTCGATCATTTCATCGGGATCGACCACGTTGCCCTTGGACTTGGACATCTTGAATCCGTCCTTGGTCACCATGCCTTGCGTGAACAGGCGCTTGATGGGCTCGCCGAACTCGACGAGTCCGAGGTCGCGCATCACCTTCGTCCAGAAGCGCGTGTAGATCAGGTGCATCGACGCGTGTTCGATGCCGCCGATGTACAGGTCGACCGGCATCCATCCGGCTTGTTGAGCGGAATCGAAGGGCGCTTCGGCATTGTGCGGATCGAGGTAGCGGAAGTAGTACCAGGACGAGTCGACGAACGTGTCCATCGTGTCGGTTTCTCGACGCGCTGCTTTCCCGCACTTCGGGCAATCGGCCTTGACGAACTCCTCGACCCGCGCGAGCGGCGAACCGCCGGGCTCACCGAGGGGCACATTGGCGGGCAACTCGACGGGAAGTTCGTCGTCCGGGACCCCAACCGCCCCGCAATCCTCGCAGTGGATCACCGGGATCGGGGTGCCCCAGTAGCGTTGCCGCGAAATACCCCAGTCCTTCAGCCGGTAGGTTACCGTGGCCCGCCCGAATCCGCGCGCCTCGGCATCGGCTGCCATCCGCAGGCAGGCTTCCTCGCTCTCCAGGCCGTCGTACTCCCCGCTTGCGTGGAGTACGCCCGGCTCGCAGGTCGCCTGCATCGGCGTCTTCGCCGTGACGGGGTCGCTTCCCGCGGGATGGATCACCGGCCGGATCTCCAGCCCGAAGGCCGTCGCGAAGTCGAAGTCGCGCTGGTCATGCGCAGGCACGCTCATGATCGTTCCGGTGCCGACATCCATCAGCACGAAGTTGGCGATCCAGATCGGAATTTTTTCGCCGGAGAACGGATTGATCGCGTAGCGTCCCGTGAACACGCCCTGCTTCTCGGCGCCCTCGGCGAAACGGTCTTCCAGGTTCTTTTCCAGTTGGGCGTCGACGAAAGACTGAACCGCATCGCGTCGCTCGCCGTCCTGCGGCAAACCCCGGGCAGCGGGGTGCTCGGCCGCCAACGCAAGGTAAGTCGCACCGTAGATCGTGTCGATGCGCGTCGTGAACACGTCCAAGGCGAGGTCGGCGCCCTCCACCTGGAAGCGAACTTGCACTCCCTCACTACGGCCGATCCAGTTCCGCTGCATCCTCCGCACGCGTTCGGGCCAGCCGTCGAGACGATCCAGCTCGTCCAGCAACTCGTCGGCGTAGTCGGTCGTGCGCAGGAACCACTGTTCGAACTCGCGCCGGATGACGGGGCCCTCGCAGCGCCAACAACGACCGGAGACGACTTGCTCGTTGGCCAGCACGGTGGCGCAATCGGCGCACCAATTGAGCAACCGCTGCGCCCGATAGGCAATGCCCTGCTCGAGCATGCGCAGGAAGAACCACTGGTTCCAGCGGTAAAATTCGGGCTCACACGTTGCGATTTCGCGTGACCAGTCGTAACTCAGCCCCAGCCGCTTGAATTGCCCGCGCATCGTTGCGATGTTGCGCCGGGTCCACTCCCCGGGTTCCTCGTTGTGGCGGATCGCAGCGTTCTCCGCGGGTAGGCCGAAAGCGTCCCACCCGATCACGTGCATCACTTGTTCGCCGCACATCGCCCGGTAGCGCGCCACGACATCGCCGATCGAATAGTTGCGCACATGGCCCATGTGCAGGCTCCCGCTCGGGTAGGGCAACATTTCGAGGCAGTAGTAGACCGGCTTGTCCGGATCGATGTCCCCGACCCTGAACACGCCCTCCCGTTCCCAGCGCGTTTGCCACTTGGCTTCGACTTCCTTGGCGTTGTACCCCGTCATCGCCTTCTCATTCCACCGCATCGCGCCGCAACGCGTCCAGCACACCATTGACGAACTTGGCGGACTCCTCGCTACCGAAACGCCGGGCCACCTCGATCGCCTCGTCGATGACGATGGCGATCGGCGTTTGCGGCTGTCGATTCATTTCGTACAGGGCCATGCGTAGAACGTTACGGTCGACAACGGCCATGCGTTCGATCCGCCAGTGTTCGGCGATTTCCGTGATCCTGGCGTCCAGTTGCTCACGCGTGGTGCAGACACCGTCGACGAGTTCCTGACTGAAGGCGCGCACATCATCCTCGGTGTCGTGCTCGTCCCAGAACTGAGCGTACACCTCCGCCGGCTCGACCCCGATGAGGTCGATCTGGAACAGCATCTGCAACGCGCATTCTCGCGCCCGACGGCGTTTGCCCAACCCCGGCTCTCCTCTACTCGATCCGCCGCAGCAGCAGGGCCATCTCGATCGCCGCCAACGCGGCTTCCCAGCCCTTGTTGGTGGAGCCGCTCCCGGCCCGCTCGAGGGCCTGCTCGATCGTTTCCACCGTCAACACACCCATCGCCACCGGCAACCCACGGGCCCGGGAGACTTCGGAAAGCGCACGGGCGACTTCGTCCGACAGCACGTTGAAGTGATAGGTCTCGCCACGAACCAGCGCACCCAGAGCGATCGCGAAATCGAACCGGCCCGTGGCCAGCACGCGATCGACCGCAAGCGGGATCTCCCAGGCACCGGGCACGTGGAACACCTCGGTGTTCTCGGCCCCGCAATGCGAGAGCGCCCCTTGGGCACCCGCGAGCAGTCGCGAGGTGACAAACTCGTTGAACCGCCCGACCACGATCGCACCCCGCAGCCCGGCGGCATCGTGAGATCCCTCGACTGTGTGGGTCATCCGCGGGCTCCGTGCCGTCAAAACGTCATTCTAGCAGCCGTGGGCGTCGCGGTAGCGAGCCAGGATCGGCTGCAACCGCGTCAACGTGGCCGCGGGAACCCGATCCAGCGGCGTGAGGATCGAGTCCTCCAGGGCCTGCCCGCAGGCACACGTCCGCGGCCGGGCGCCGAGTCCGTCGATGACTCGTGTCACCGTCGCGACGGCGAGCGCCGCGTTGGCTCGGAGGTTCTCGATCACCGCAGCGACCGTGACGTCTTCCTCGTCCTCGTGCCAGCAGTCGTAGTCGGTGACGAGCGCAAGTGTGGCGTAACAGATCTCCGCTTCGCGGGCCAACCTGGCCTCCTGAAAATTGGTCATCCCGATCACGTCCGCTCCCCAGCTGCGAAACAAGGCCGATTCCGCGCGGGTGGAGAACGCGGGGCCTTCCATGCAGACGTAGACTCCCCCGTCGTGGACCGTGCCGCCGTGGTCGCGAACCGCGCCCGTCAGGAGTCCGCGAAGGTCCGCGCAGACCGGGTCGGCGAACCCGACGTGGGCGACCAACCCCTCGCCAAAAAACGTCGTGGGGCGCAAGCGTGTGCGGTCGATGAATTGATCGACGGTCACCACTTGCCGCGGTTCGATCGCCTCGCGAAGCGAACCGACGGCTGACGCTGAGAGCAACCGCTCGACCCCCATCTTCTTGAACGCCCACAGGTTCGCGCGATAATTCACCTCCCCGGGCAGGAGGTGATGGTGCCGGCCGTGGCGCGCCAGGAAGGCGACACGAACGTCCCCGATCGTCCCCACGCGGAAGGCGTCCGAGGGCGGACCGAACGGGGTTTCAATTTCGATTTCCTGCGCGTCGCGCAAGGCGGAAAGGGCATACAAGCCGGAACCTCCGACAACACCGATCGTGACCGTTCCAGGGCTCGCGCTTACCACTGTAAGACCCTTGTTTACATCGAGTTAGAAAAACACCGTCAAGCCCCGCATTATCACGAGGCCACCGGAGACTGTCAAACCGAGGCGACCGTCTTCATCGATTCGTCAACCTTCGATTGCTTTGCACCCGTCGATGCGTAGTTTGGGTTAGTTCGATAGACATCCCGGCCAAGACACCTATGCGCGACCGAATCCTTCAAAAGTTCATTCGATCGATCGCCTGGTTCCTTTGCGCCCTGACGTGGGCCTTCGCCGTGCGCCAGGTCTGGAATCTCGCGGCGCTCCCGTCAACGGATTGGGCGCCTCGCCTCGTCCTCGCAGGCACAGCGTGGGCCTGCTTCCGCGTGTCGCGCCGCGGCGTCCCGTTGTTCGCCTCGTCCTCGTTGATCGCCTTGCTGGTCCTCTGGTCGGATCCGTGGAGCCTGGCCCTCGGGTTGATCGTGCTCGCTGCCGGACGAGGCCGGCGTTCACGACGCGACCGCCGGCATCCGATCCACGCGGTCAGCGCCTGCTCGGTTGCCTGGTCGTTGTCCTACACCCTGCTGGATTCGGAGATCTTTCCCGCAATCGAACCGACGTGGTTGGGCTTCACGCTGCGCATCGGGATCGCATGGAGCGTTTTCGAAGGGTTCTCCTGGGCCCTGGTGCAGCCGCTGGAATCCGGCAGTCGTGCGACGATCCCGGCCATCCGTCGCACGGAATTGCTCAACCCCGTGATCGGCGCGCTGCTGGTCGCGTTGCAAACCGCGGTCGGCTCGATCGCCGCGCTGGCCGCACCGTTGACACTCGTCGGGCAGGTGTTGCTGGTCCGGCTGGACCAGGCACGCCGGGAACTTCGCCACACGAAACACGCGCTGGAGTCGCGTACGGCCGAGCTGCTGACGGTGCGCGCCGTCGGCCAGGAACTTCTCGCCCGGCCCGGCCGCCGCCAACTGGGGCCACTGTTGGATCGCGAATGCCGCAAACTCTTCGACCCCGATGGTTTCACGTTATTGCTGGCCGACGACGGTGTGTTGCGAGCGGTCTATCGCCGTCAAGGCGAACGCAAGAGCACACAACGGGTCACCGCCGACCCGTCGCTCGTGCACTGGTTGCAGGAGGAAAAGCGTGGCCTGTGTTGGCGCAAGGAGGAGCAAACGCTGGCGCTGCAGACGTTGATCCCGCAGGCCCGATCGGCGCTGATCGCACCGTTCCTCATCGACCAACACGTCGCCGGCGCACTGATCGTCGAAAGCCGAAAACCGGATCGTTACGACGAGCATCAGTTGGCGGTACTCTCCACGGTCGCTCAACAGGCCGCGGCCGCGCTCGAATCGGCGCAACGGCAACGGCGCGCGACGATTGATTCGTTGACCGGCTTCTTCCTTCGAGAGTACTTCTTTCGGCGGCTCGAAGAGGAGCAGCGGCGCGCGCGGCGCTACGGCGGCCGCTTTGCGCTCCTGATGCTGGACCTCGACGGGTTCAAGCCGATCAACGACCGTCACGGCCATCTTGCCGGCGACCGTTACCTGCGCGCGGTGGCAACGACGATCCGTGCGCAACTCCGAAGTGCAGACATGCCGTGCCGGTACGGCGGAGACGAGTTCTCGCTGTTGCTTCCCGAAACCGATCTGCGGGGCGCGTCCGTGATCGCGGAGCGCATCCGCGAGGCGGTGGCTCAACTCGAGATCGAAGCGGAGGGGACCTTCTTACGCAGCACCATTAGTATCGGGCTCGCCACCTTCCCCGAGCACAGCACGGACGAAGCCAAGGGCTTGATGCGGCACGCGGATGAGGCCTTGTACCGCGCCAAACGCGGGGGCCGCGATCGCGTCGTGCACTACGCCTCCTGATAGGATCCGCGACTGTCAGCGCGAACGTTGTCGTTCGATCAACTCCGCAAGCGAACACCCGGCGCGCCGTTCCACGCGCTGTGCCAGTGACGGAAGCACCCCGCTGGGACGATCCAGCAGAACCTTCTCAACGCGTCCGATCGGGATGAAGACGACCGAGGGTCCGGTGATCGCGTCCTCACCGTCGTGTTCGATCTGGGCCAACCAATCGTCGAACGAACCGAGATCGATCCCTTCGACCGTGACCCCCGTTGCATCGAGACGCCGCAACACGCCCCACATCTTTTCCGGGGGGTCGCGCATGTACACGAGGATCGGCACCCCCGGCACGATCTCATCGCTCACCGCTGCTGCGCTGCGTGCCTCGGTCAGTTCCAACAACACCCCGCCGCTAGCCTCGGGGTGCACGAAGGCCACGCGCCGGCCTCCGGCGCCGTCGCGCGCACCCTCGTCGATGATCCGGACACCGGCCGCGCCCAGTTTTTCCAGCGCGGCGTCCAGGTCGGCAACTTCGAAGGTGAGATGGTGGAGCCCCGGCCCACGGCGATCGATGTGTTTTGCGACCGGCGAGTCGCTCGAGGTCGCCTCGAGCAGTTCGATGTGCACCCCGCCGACGGGAAGGAACGCCACCTTGACGTGCTCGGTCTCGACGGTCTCGATCGCGGAGACGCTCAAGCCCAGGGCCTCGGCCCAAAACGGCAGCCGTTTTTCCAGGCTGTCGACGGCGATACCGATGTGATCGACCTTACGAATCATCGCGCCTCCAATTCCTCCACGATCTCGTCGACCGCCGAGTAGGGGTCGAGACGCCGGTCGGCGATGGCCTCGACAAGTTGCTCCAACCGTTCCTCGGTCAGCACGCGCTCCATGGCACGCGCCATCAGACGTTCCGTGAGGACCGCGAGCAGCCGCGCCAGGCTGCGCTCGCGGCGGCGCTCGATGCGCTGCCCGTGCTCGCGCTCGAGAAACCGATCGAGTTCCTCACGAAGCTGCTCGACCCCCTCGTCCCGAATCGCGATCGTGCGCAGCACGCCGGGCCGCGGCCGTTCCTCGTAAGAGCCGAGCGAGAGCATGTAATCCAGATCCGCATGCAACCGATCGGCCCCCTCGCGATCGGCCTTGTTGATCACGAACAAGTCGGCGATTTCGAGGATCCCCGCCTTGATCGCCTGGATGTCGTCGCCCATCCCGGGTACGAGCACCACGACCACCACGTCGGCGGTCTTGACCACCTCGATCTCGTCCTGACCCACGCCGACCGTCTCGACGAGGACGGGATCGAATCCGGCCGCGTCGAGTAAATCGATGGCGTCGTTGCTGGCGCGCGCGAGTCCGCCGAGGTGCCCACGCGTGGCCATCGAACGGATGAAGACACCGTCATCACCGGCGTGGCGTTGCATGCGTACCCGGTCACCGAGGATCGCACCGCCGGAGTAGGCGCTCGACGGATCGACCGCAAGGACGCCGACGCGGTGGCCGGCCTTGCGGTAGTGCGTGATCAAATGGTCGACCAGGCTCGACTTTCCCGCCCCGGGCGGCCCGGTCACGCCCAACACACGCGCCTTGCCCGTGTGCGGGAACAACTCGCGCAACAACTCCATTGCACGCGGGGCGTTGTCCTCGGCGAGACTGATCGCACGCGCCAGCGCGCGCGGGTCGCCGTCCATCACCCGTCCCGAGAGCCCGGCAGTCTTCATGCGAATTGTCTGAGGATCTCTCGCGCGATCACGATCCGCTGGATCTCGCTCGTCCCTTCGCCGATCGTGCAAAGCTTCATGTCGCGGTAGAATTTCTCCACGGGGAAGTCCTTCACGTAGCCGTACCCGCCGAAGATTTGGAGCGCCTTGTCGGCGACCTCGATGCCGATTTCCGAAGCGAACAGCTTGGCCATCGCGGACTCCTTCGTCACGTTTTGGCCGTTGTCCTTCATCCACGCCGCACGATAGATCAGCATCGCTGCGGCATCGATCTTGGTGGCCATGTCGGCAAGCATGAACTGGATCGCCTGGAACGACGCGATCGGCTTGCCGAACTGCTCGCGCTCCGTGGCGTACTTGGCGGCCGCCTCGTAGGCGCCGCGCGACATGCCGAGTGCGAGGGCCGCGATCGAGATCCGGCCGCCGTCGAGGACCTTCATCGCGTCGATGAACCCCTCCCCGCGTTTGCCGATCAACTGATCGGCGGGGATACGGCAGTTGTCCATGATGACCTCGGACGTGTCCGAAGCGCGCAACCCCATCTTGTTTTCTTTCTTGCCCGGACGGAATCCCGGCGTCCCTTGCCGGATCACGAACGTGGAAATACCGTGCTTTCCTTTGTCCTTGTCGGTGACCGCAAACACGACCACCACATCGCCCACGGTCCCGTGCGTGGTAAACGTCTTGGACCCGTTCAGGATCCAGTGGTCGCCGTCTTCAATAGCCGTCGAACGGGTACCTCCGGCGTCCGAGCCCGCGGTCGGCTCGGTCAGGCTCCAGCCGCCGATCCACTCCCCGCTCGCCAGCGGCTTGAGCCACTTCTCGCGCTGGGCCTCGTTTCCGAAGAGGTAAATATGATTCGAGCAGAGACCATTGTGCGCGGCCACCGAGATTCCGACCGAACCGTCGACCCGCGACAATTCCTCGATCGCGATGGCGTATTCCATGTAACCCAGGCCGGCACCGCCGTACTTTTCCGGGAACAGGATCCCGAACAGGCCCAGTTCCGCCGCCTTGGCCATGATCTCTCGCGGATACTCCTGGCGCTCATCGAACTCCATCACATGCGGAAGGATTTCGCTCTCGGCGAATTCTCTGACCGTGCGCCGCAACAACTGCTGATCTTCCGTAAAGCTGAAATCCACGGCATGGCTCCGCCCGGTTGGGGTCTTGTAGCGCCGCGGAAAGCGTCCAGGATCGCTTGCGGCCGAGCACGGCATTATGGCATACGGTCGGCGTCCCGGCGGTCAGACTCGCCGGATGGCCCGGGTCGCGATCCAGCCGTGGATACCGTTGGGCAGGCTGACTTGAACCCAGTCCCCCCGATCGGCAAGGACCACGACGGTGAGTCCCTCGTGGACGGTCAGGAGCGAGGGATTCGACGGTCCCGGGCCGGCGATGATCTCGGCCGCCGGCACCATCACGACGGCGAGTTCACGGCGCTCGAGCAACTCGTAGGTGTTCCACCAGGAAAGACCGACCAGCACGACCGCGGTCGCGAGCGCCGCGAGCAGCCAACCGTGTCCTGGACCGAACCTCCCCGGACGGGACAGGCCCCAGGCCATGAGGCCACCCGCCATCCATATCAGGGATACGAGGATCCACGCCTGGCCATCGATACTCAGCCTCGCCTGCAGGTCCTGCAGGGACTTGACGAGCGCGAAGGTTTCCTCGACCTCGACGCGATCAAACCGGAACCCCTGGGCGAAACGCAGATTGAACCGGATTTCAGCGTCCGAGGGATCCAGGCGCTTGGCCTTCTCGTAATGCAGGATTGCCGGCCCGAGCCGGCCCATGCGAAACTCGGCATTGGCCAGGTTGTAGTGCACTCGGGCGTCCGCGATGCGCAGGTCGAGGACCGTCCGATACTCGCTCGCAGCGACCGCCCAGTCGCCGGCGGCGTAGGCCCCGTTCCCGCGCTCGAACGCCTCTTCGGCGGTTTGTGCGAACAGCGGCACGAACGTGGCGAAAACGACGGCCACCAGGAACGCTAAACGCCACGCGCCTACCATGCCCGCTCCAATGCGTCGATCAGCTGGATCGCCTCGTCGAGCACCTCCGCGCGTCGCTCAACTCTTCCGCTGCTCGGCACGAAGCGCGCGAAATCGCAAGTCTCGAGGCAGGAACGGAAACGCCGCCGTACGCTCTCGTCGACCCCGCGACCCGTGAGGAGTTCGTCGGCCAGTTCGTAGGTCAGACCCGAGGGCGAGCGGTTGAACCGGTCGCCGACATAGCCCACCAGCGTACGTGCGACTTCCTCGTGGAACGCCGCACCGTCCGCCTCCGTCAGGTGTTTCCTGATCGCCCGCAACGCTTTGCGGGCGCGCCGCTTCGCCCGGCGGCCACGCGCCAGGCCGAGGTCCCGCTGCAACAGGTCGCGGCGGCGGCCGAGCCACACAAAAAACGGCACCCAGAACAGCGGCATGAGGAGCAGCGATAGGAACCACCCGCGCTGATGCAGCCGCGGCGCCGTGTAGGCCAGCGCATCGCCCCGCAACGGCTTGATGAAGGCGATGTCCTTCTGCTCGAGCGAAATCACGCTACGGTCCCGGCTCGTTGCGGTGATCGGAAGACGGTCGCCCTCGACCACTGCCAGTCGGAGCGGCTCGGCGGTGGCGGTCCGGTAGGCCCCTTCCCGCGGCTCGAAGTACACGAATTTCAACGGGTCGAGTGTCAGGTCGCCCGGCGCCAGCGGCACCAAAACCCATTCCCAAGTCTTGCGCGAAATCAGCTTGCTGCCCCGGATGTCCGTCTCGAGCTTGCCCTCGGGATCGTAGACCTTCACACCCGACGGCGGATCCCACTGCGGAGCGTCGACCGTCTGCAGCGAACCCTCCCCCTCGACGGTGACGCGGAGCGCCACCGCGTCGTTCACCGTCGCCTCGGCGCGATCCAGTGTGGCGCGGAACTCGAACGCGCCGACCGCACCGCCGAACCCCGCCGGTGCGTTCGGCGGCAAGGCCTTGACGATCAACGTCTTGGGCTCGGTCCTACGCAATACGCTGGTTCCGCGCGCGAACAGATCGAACATGTCCCGGCGCGACTGCACCTGGACCTGGATCGTGTACGGATCGATCTCGTAGCTGCCGGGGACAAGCGGGATCAGCAGATCACGACGTACCGGGTACACCGTATAAACTCGTCCACCGATCTCCGTTCGCGTGGTCTCGGCGTTGATGTCGACCGTGACCGGCGTAGCGAGGAACTGCGAAAACGAGGGAACCTCCGCCAGTGCGATATCGTGGACGCGCAGCGTGGAGTAGATCGACGCGGTCAGCATCACAGGCTCCCCGACCCACACCTCGTCACGGCTCAGCCTGGCCTCGGCGAAGACCACGTTGCCGGACGATCCGCGCCCGCCGCCCGCGGAGCCCGACGCGGCCGGTCGTTTGGGCGAAGAGGTCACTTCGAAGCGGATCGGGTCCGTGGTGTAGATCTTCCCGTCAACCACGATCTTCAGCGCGGGGATCGAGGCCGGACCGACCTGCTCGGGCAACAGGGTGTAGGTGAGCCGGTAACTGGACGACACCCGCCCGTTGATGAAGCTCGTCGAACGCTCGACCCCGGGACGGTCGCGCAGCATGCGAAGGTTCTCGAGCGCGCCGATTTGCGGGTCTTCGATCTGTGGGTTCCGTAATCCGGAAACTTCTATGACCAGGCGCACCTGGGTCACGTCGGTGATCCCGGACGCGGGTTGCACGTAAGCCATGACTTCGACCGGCTCGGTCTGCGCAGCGACGACGCCGGCGAACAAAACCGCCAGCACGAGAACGCCCGTCATTGCGCCGGTACGGATCACCAGTCCTTCTCTCTTTGCCGAGTCCCGCGCTGCTTGGCTCGCATCCGGCGGCGCAAGCTCTCCTTTTCGTCCTCGGCGAGGCTGTCGAGCAGGCGCTTGGCCTGCTCCTCGGTCATCTCGCCGTCCTGCGGCTGAGACTCGCCCGAGGAATCCGGCTGCCCTTCCGGCGGCTGGGACGGGTCGCGGGATTGCTCTTGCCTGTCCTGCCGCGCGTCGTTCCCCTGTTGCGGCTCCTGTTCCCGCTGCTCGTCTGCGGCCGGCTGTTGTTGCTCGGAATCCTGTTGCTGTTCGTCCTGTTCGGTCGGATCGCCGTCGGGGTCTTCTTGCTGTTGTTGCTGCCGGAGCGCACGCAGTGCCAGCTCGAGGTTGCGCTTGGCATCCACGTCGCCCGGGTCACTTTTAAGCGCACGGGTGTAGGCATCGCGGGCGGCGCCGAACTCCTGTTCCTGGAACCGTGCGTTGCCGAGGTTGTACGCCGCGTCGGGTTCCAACTCCGGCGGCGACGTCAGCAGCGCGCGGGTATAGGCCTCCGCAGCGGCTTCGTAGTCGCCTTGACGGTAGAGTACGTTGCCGATGTCGTAGAACAGTTGCGGCGCCTCGGGCAGTTCGACCTGGGCCTCGGTATAGGCGCGGAGGGCGTCTTCGTAAAGCCCGTCGACGTAGTGACGGTTGCCCTCCTCGGTCTTCTTGTAGGCCGTGCCGCCCAGCGAGGGAAGCACCGACGATAGCGCCAGCAGGACCGTCAGGAGCGTGCCGATCATGACGTCACGCTCCGGCGGCGGGGATCCCCCAGCAATGCTTCCGCGATCAGCGCGGCAAGCGCGATGGAGAGCGGGATCTGGTAACGCTCTCGGTAGCGGGTCCGCAGGGTGGCGCCAAATTCCGAAGCGGCCATGCGACCGATTGTTTGAATCAACTCGTCGACCTCACGGGCTGCGGCCGTGGCGGCGTAGTAATGCCCACCGGTCTCGAGCGCCAGTTGCTGCAGCACGGCTTCGTTCAGCCTCGTCGTGACCAACCTGCCCGCGGCATCTTTCTTGAAGCGTCCGGCTCCGTCGGATCCGCCCGCGACCGGGATCGGCGCGCCGCGCGTCGTCCCGACCCCGATCGCGTGCACGATCACACCGGCTTTCTCGAGTTTCGCGAGCACCCTGTCCATGCCGCCCTCATGATCTTCGCCGTCGCTGAAGAGCACCATCACCCGGCTTCGATCGGCCCCTGAGGCGTCAGCGTCCCCAAAGGCTCCGATCCCCAGCTCGATCGCCTCCGCCAGCGCGGTCCCCGGGACCTGCACGACCTCGGGTTCGACCGCATCGAGGAACAGGCGAACGGCGCCGTGATCGACGGTCAACGGACAGGCCAGCGAGGGAAGTCCGGCAAACGTGATCAACGCGACACGGTCGCCGGTGAGCGCGTCGAGCAGCGTATCGATCTCCCCACGCGCGAATTCGAGTCGGCTCGGGGCCAGATCTTCGGCAGCCATGCTCAAAGATGTGTCCATCAGCACGACCACGTCGACGCCGGCTTGCCGCACCGCCTCGACCGACGCGCCCCACTGGGGTCGCGCAGCGGCAAGCAAGCTGGCCAGGAGCGCCAGTTGGAGCAGCAGAGCCTTGGCGGCCCGACGGTGGGAACTGATGTCCCCGGTGAAACGCTGCAGCGCCTCCGGGCCGCCGGCGAAGCGGCGCAAGGCGTGCCGCTTGCGCGACGCCGAGATCCACCCCGCGAGCGCGAGGACGGGCAACGCCAGCAGCAACCACAGGATTTCCGGGTGCGCGAACCGCATCAGGGAATCCTCCTCAACCGCGTTCCGATCAGCGCACGTTCAAAGAACAGGAGACCGACGGCCGGGAACAGGATCCAGCCGAACAACTCGCGGTAGAGCACACGTTCGCGGGACTCGATCCGGGTCTTTTCCAGCGTATCGATCGTCTGGAACACGGCATCCATCGCCCCGCTGTCCCGCACGTTGAAATACTGGCCCCCGGTGGTATCGGCGATCGATTGAAGCAGTTCTTCGTCCAATTCAAAGTACTGCATCTGGACGTACCGGCGGCCACGGCGGTCCTGAACCGTAAACGGGACCTGCCCCGTCGACCCGACACCGATCGTGTAGACGCGCACACCCAGCGCCCTTGCGGCCTCGGCGGCGGCCTTGGGGCCGATCTGTCCCTCGTTGTTGGCGCCGTCGGTAAGCAGCACGACGACCCGGCTGCGCGCCGTCGAATCCCGCAACCGGTTGACCGCCGTGGCCAGACCCATCCCGATCGCGGTCCCACCCTCGTTGCGCGGGCTGAAGTCGACGTCATCCAGCATCTGCAGCAGCATCTCGTGATCGAGCGTCAACGGGCATCGCGTGCTCGCGACGCTGCCGAATGCGACGAGTCCCACGCGATCACTCTTACGGCCTTCGATGAACGTTCGGATGCTGTTCTTCGCGGCGGTGAGCCGGTTGTCCGGGGCGAAATCCTCGCCGCGCATCGACTCGGACGTGTCCTGGACCACGATGATATCGACGCCAAAGGTGGACGTTGTCTCGATGCGCGATCCGGACTGCGGTCGCGCGATCCCGACCACGAGCAGCAGGAGGATCAAGCCCCGCAACCCGGGCAACAAGGCCTCGATCGCGACCCACGGGCTGCGGACCTTCGGCAAGAGAACACCCGCTTGCGGCAAGATCACCCGCGCATCGCCGCGCCTGCGCCGCCGCGCCAGCAAAAACACGACCGCAACCACGACGGGCAGCAACATGAGCATCCAAGGATTCGCGAAACGGAACATCAGGCGGCCCCCGCCTGCGCGTCCTCTTCAACGGGACGCTCCGCCGGCCGGGTCTGATCGATGATGCCGTACACGCGCTCGACGATTTCTTTGCGTTCGGCTTCGGTGGGTCGGTACTTGGCAAACTTCACCGCATCGCAATCCCCGAGCACGGGGACGATGCGCGTGAGCACGGTCTTGGGCACGCCCACCTGTTGCAGCATCGGGCGCACCTCGTCCGTGGTCAACTCGAGGAGGTCGGCACGGTAGCGCCCGCCGAGGTAGCGTTTCAGGATCCATGCCAAGCGCTCGTAAAAACGGTCGTTGCCGGAACTCCCCTGCTCATCCAACAGTTTGCGGAGCTGCGCGAAGGCCCATTCGTGGGGCGCGATTCTCGCGAACGGATCCGCAACCGGCGGAACGGCAGCGAGACGGGCCGCGTAGCGCCGGTTCAGCCACCACAGCAATCCCGCGACGGCCAGCAGAAGGGTCATCACGGCCCCCGCTAGCCACGCGGCCGCAAGGTCCGGAGCCACCGTGGCCGGCCCCTTGAGGTCGGCGATTTCAACCGCACCCGTCTCGAACTCCGCATCGTCCAGGACGCTCACGACGTCGATGGTGAACGGCTCGGTCTCCCAGGCAGGGGCGTCTCCCGTGGCCGGTGAAATGGTCAGGCCGGGAAACTCCTGCGCCCCGACCTCGTACGCCGCGATGGTGGCCGACCAGACCCAGGCTCGCCGACCGTTGTCCAACGGTTGTTCGGACCAGCGTTCGTCGAGTACGGTGAACGGCCCGAGCTGGGGCCCCAACTTTTCGCGGGCGGGCCGATGTTCCTCGTCGGTCTCGATCGTGAGCCGCACCGAGACGGGATCACCGATCGTCGCGGTGACCGGTTCGATCGTGAGCGTCACCTCACCCCACGCCGGCACGGCTAACCACGCCGCTACAAAGAGCACGGAGAACCCGCGGCGCGCCCCCTGTTCCATCAGCCGCCTGCCCGCATCGCGCGTCGTGCGCGCTCGCGGAAGAAACGGACGAACGGCGGCTCGTAGGGCTCCCCAGTGGAAAGCTCGAGAAGGTCGATGCCGGCCCGCCGCAACACATCCCTCTTGCGCTGCCTTGCCTCGGCGGAGAGTTCGGCGTAGCGCCGGCGAACGCGGGCAGAGCCTGCGTCGATCACGCCGGATTGCCCGGTTTCGGGATCAACCACGGCGATCAGGCCGACCGCAGGAAGTTGGCTCTCGCGCGGGTCCGTAACGGAGATCGCCACCATGTCGTGCTTGCGCGCGGCGACGCGCAGTGTTCGTTCGTAACCGTGGTCGAAGAAATCGGATACGAGGAACACCACGGCGCGCTTGGTCACCACCCGTTGCAGGAACTCGAGCGCTTGGTTGATCCGTGTGCCGCGACCCTTGGCTTCGAAAGCCAGCACTTCGCGCAACACCCGCAGCCCGTGCTCGCGGCCCTTGCGCGGCGGCAGGAACAGCTCAACTTCGTCCGTGAACAGCAACAGCCCGACACGATCGTTGTTCCGCAGCGCGGCAAATGTCAGCAAAGCAGAGATCTCGGCGGCCATCTGGAGCTTGGTCGACGTTTCGGTTCCGAAGCGGCCCGAGGCGCTGGCGTCGACGACCAGCACGACCGTCAATTCTCGTTCCTCGATGAACTTCTTGACGAACGGATGCCCCATGCGGGCGGAAACGTTCCAGTCGATCGTGCGAACGTCGTCGCCGGGGACGTATTCGCGAACCTCCGCGAACTCCATCCCCCGACCCTTGAATGACGAGTGATACGCGCCGGCCAGGCTCTCTTCCACTAAGCGACGCGTTCGGATCTCGATGCGGCGAACACGCCGGATCAGTTCCCGTGGCGTCACGGAACCTCCACTGCGTCGAAGATGCGCTGGACCACCTCGTCCGAACTCACCGATTCGGCCTCGGCCTCGAAGGTCAAGATCAGGCGATGGCGCAGGACGTCGGCCCCCAACGCCTTGATGTCTTCGGGGGTCACGAACCCGCGGCCCCGGAGGAACGCGTGGGCCCGGGCGGCGGCAACGAGGGAAAGCGTCGCGCGCGGCGAGGCCCCGAACTGTACCAGGCCTTCGAGGTCGAGCGCGTACTCCTTGGGCGAACGCGTCGCGTGGACCAGACGAACGACATAGTCTTTGATGCGGTCGTCGACATAGATCGCATGTAAGGCCTCCCGAGCCTTCATCAGGGCTTCGAGGTCGATGACCGGCGCCGCCTCGGGCTGCCGGGCGCCGCCCATGCGGTCGAGGATCTCACGCTCCTCCTTGGGCGTGGGGTAATCGAGTTTCACTTTGAGCATGAAGCGGTCGACCTGCGCCTCGGGCAGTGGGTAGGTCCCCTCTTGCTCGATGGGGTTCTGCGTTGCCAGCACCAGGAACGGACGCGGCAGCGGGTAGGTCGTATCGCCGAGCGTGATCTGACGTTCCTGCATCGCCTCCAGCAACGCCGACTGGACCTTGGCCGGTGCGCGATTGATCTCGTCCGCGAGCACGAAGTTCGCGAACAGCGGCCCCTTGCGAGGCTCGAAGTCGCCCGTCCTCTGGTTGTAGATCAGCGTGCCCGTGAGGTCGGCGGGCAAGAGGTCCGGTGTGAACTGCACGCGCTGGAAACGAGCCTTAACGGCGCAGGCCATGGACCGCACGGCGAGTGTCTTGGCCAGACCCGGAACACCTTCGAGCAGCAAGTGGCCGTCGGCGAGCAGACCGATCATCAATCGGTCCAGAAGGTAGCGTTGTCCGACGATGACCTTGCGCACCTCGGAGAGCAGCCGTTCGATGACGGCGGACTCCCGCTGGACCCATTCCTGGACTTCTCCTACCTCACCCTGTTGCATCGTTGATTCACCCCTTGTCGTCCCGTAGATCGGGCCCGGAAGCTATCGGACGCCCGGCGGCCCGAAAAGACGTGTCATCGCCCTACCGGCGCTCTTCATGACGAGCGACCCATTGTAAAAATCGCCCAAATCGCTGTCAAACGGCGCCCGATGGCCCGTGCCTGCCACGGACCTATATTCGCCCAGGGTGGGTCCTCCCGCCCACGGAGGTTGGACGTGCAGACCAAGCTTGGCGCGGGCTTCCTGCTGGTGGCCTTGTTCTACCTGACCATCGGTCTGGCGGTTCCGAAGTTCGGGTTCGAGCCGCTGCCCGAGATCATCCTGACGGTCTCATCGTACCTGGTGATCGGACTCAGCGCCGCGTGGCTGTTCTCGTTCCGGATCACCCGCCGGATGCGCGACCTGGCCGCGGCCGCGGGCGAGATCCGCGACGGCGACCTGACGCGCACGCTGGACACCTCCGGCAACGACGAGATCTCCGACGTCGCGAGCGCGTTCGCGGTGATGACCGACAGTCTCATGCACGTCGTGCATGAGGTTCAACGAGCCGCCGTCGAGATCCACGGTTCCGCCGAATCCCTGGCCCAGGCCTCCGAGGAGATGGACGGGATGGCCGCGGAAATCGCCGGCGCCGCGCAGGAAATCGCGCGTGGAGCCGAGAGCCAGACCGCCGAGCTGAGCCGGACGGACCAACGCGCGCACGAACTCGCGGGGATCGCGGCCCACGTCGCCGCGGGGGCGCACAACGTGAATCAGGCCGCATCCGAAGCCGCGCGGCGCGCGCACGACGGCAGCAACGACGCCAAACGAGCCGTCGACGAGATCCTCGAGTTGACCGTACAGAACGCCGAAGCATCGAAGAGCATGGAGGGGTTCCGTGAGAAAGCCACAGAGATCGGTGCATTGATCAACTCGGTCCGATCGATCTCCCACCAGACGAACCTGCTCGCGATCAACGCCGCAATCGAGGCCGCCCGCGCGGGCGAGGAAGGACGGGGCTTCGCGGTCGTGGCCGAGGAGGTCAGTCGCCTGAGTGACACCGTGCGCGAATTCGCCGAGCGCATTGCGGGGATCAGTGAAGAGATCACCGCCGGGTCGATGCAGATCGGACAACAGTTCCGCCTCAGCACCCAGGCCGCCGAACGGGTCGGGCAGCGCGTGAACCGGACGCTTGAATCGTTCGACGGGATCATCGAGGAAACGCGCACCACCGCGGAGCGGGCCGCGGAGATCCATACGTTGACGACGACCCAGGACAACGCGGTGAACGAGCTCCTCGAGTCGCTCAAACGCATCTCGAGCATCGTGGTCGCCAACGCCCACGGGACTGAGGACACGTCGAGCACGACGCAAAGCCAACGGGCGTCGATGCGGGAGATGGCGTGCTCGGCGCGCGAGCTTGCCGTCTCCTCGGACCAACTGCGCGAGTTGGTGTCGATCTTCCGCGTGGAATAGCCGTGAGCCGCTCCCCCGACACGCTGTCCGCACTCATATTTCGCCTCGCGCTTCGCCGTTACGCGATCCCGCTGCGGCGCACATGCGGCGTCCAGGATCTCGGTGCGGTTCGCAAGGTCCCCGACGCGCCGCGGCGCTGGTTGGGTTTGACCCATTGGAGCGGCCGCGTGTTGAACGTGATCGACCTTCCGTACTTGCTCGAAGACCGTGCGGTGGAGCGCGCGAAGTCGGTCGTTCGCCTGCGCGACCCGCACGAAGGCATTGCACTCTACATCCCCGCCCACCTCGGACTCGCGAAATTGGACGCCCCGGAACCGGTCACATCGAACGCCCCCTGCGTCATGGTGGGAAACGGACCGAACGCACTTCACTGGATCGATCTCGACGCGCTCGTCGCCACGTGCACCCGACAAGCGGCCTCATGAACCGCTCGCGATTCGTCGGGTTGTTCCTCGACGAGGCCCAGCAGCACCTCGAACAGGCCTACGCTCAACTGGAACGATTCGAGTCCGACCCGCAACATCCCGACACGTTGCGCTCGCTGATGCGGCACTGCCATTCGCTCAAGGGGATGGCTGCCACGATGGGTTTTGAACCGTTCGTCGAACTCGCGCATCGCATCGAGGGCTTGCTGCGCGAGTTGGAGATCCGTCCGCGGCTGTGGAGCCACGAACTCGCGCCCCTGTTCTCGGAGGGGCTCGATCAATTGAGCGCATGGACCGAGCAAATCGCAGAGGGCGGGACTCCGGCAAGCACCGCAGCGACGGCAGCGCTGATCTCCCGGCTCGACGCACAACTCAACGAGAAGCTCGCGCCGGCTTCCGACCCCGCCGTCCCGGCCGAACTCGAGGGAACGGCCCAGTGGTCGGTGCGACTTGCGCTTCAGGTGTCGAGCGCCTCACCGACCCACCGCATCGTTTCCACGCTGAAACGCGTCGGCACGCTCGGCCGGGTGCTGCGCGTCCGACCGCCGCAGCTTCCGTTGGACGACGAACCTGCCGCGATGGAACTCCAACTCGACCTGGCCAGTGCGCGTTCGCCGCAGGCCTTGCGCCGCCGCATGCTCCGGTTCGCCTGGGTTTCCTCGGTCGAACTCGCCGTGATCTCCGCGGGACCCACGCGCGACGTAGCACTGGACCGGCCCACCGTTTGGACCCGGGTGCCCGCGGACGTGTTGGATTGGATCGCCGATACATTGAGAGAACTCGCCATGGAAAGCACCTTCGCGCCGGAGGCCGGCGACCGCAGCACGTTCCTGATCAAACGCTTGTTCGACCGCGTCGAGGAGTTGCGGCTCGTTCCGTTCATGTCCCTGAGCCATCGTCTCGAAGCTGCCGTACGGGATGCGGCGCGACGCGACGGCAAGCGGGTCCGTTTTTGCATCCGTGGTGGCGAACTCGGACTCGACCGCGCACTGCTCGACCGCTTGGTCGGGCCGCTACGCCATCTGGTTCGGAACGCTGTCGCCCACGGGATCGAATCGACGGAGGGGCGGTTGGCAGCCGGAAAACCGGTGGAGGGTTCCGTCACGTTGGCCGTGGAACGTCACGCGGATCGCTTGCTCGTCACGTTGACCGACGACGGGCGCGGGATGGATGCGACGGCGATCCGTAGCGCAGCGATCGAGTCCGGGCAGATCGACGCGGCCGAAGCTCATGCTCTCGACGAACAGGCGTTGTTGCAGTTGGCGTTTCGCCCCGGCGTCTCCACCCGGCGCCATGCCGATCGCGTCGCCGGGAGAGGCGCGGGATTGGATACGGCTGCACGAGAGCTGGCCGAACTCAACGCCTCGATCGAGTTGAGTTCGACGCCCGGACAGGGGACCCGAGTCGTTTTCGAGCTTCCGGTCGGCCAAACCCTCGTGCAATCCCTCGTGTTCAGGCGTGCGGGACAGTTGTTCGGCGTCCCGTTGAGTTCGTTGCGGCGGGCCGCGTCCGCCGATACACCGCCCGACGGACTCGAGATCATCGATCTCGGCGCGGGAGACTCCGAGCGGTCCGCTGAGGGTTACTTACTGGTACTCGACGAACCGGACCGGCACGTCGCCCTGGCCGCCGACGAGGTGATCGGCAGGCGCGAACTCTGGCTCCAACCGATGGCCCCCGCTTTTTCCGCTGCAACTTACGTCAACGGCGCGGCGATGATCGAAGATGGGGCGCTGGCGGTCATGATCGACCCGAAGAAGCTGCTGTCGCGTCCGTGGTGATGCCGCTGGTCTAAGATGCTCTGCGGAGCATCATGGACCTACCTCTTCCGAGACCCCGCAAAAGATTCGGCCAGAACTTCCTGCACGATCGGACCGTGATCGAGCGGATTGTCAAGGAACTCGAGATCTCACCCGCGACGACCCTGCTCGAAATCGGACCCGGGCGCGGTGCGCTCACGCGACGGCTGCTCGAACGGGTCGAGCACGCCGTTGCCGTCGAGATCGATCGCGACCTCGCCGGCCGTCTTCGTGACGCGTTCCCGAAAACGCGCCTGCACGTGATCGAGGAGGACATCCTCAAGCTCGATTTCGCGCGACTCGGCCAGGTCGTTCACCAGCGGCCGGTGCGTTGGACCGTCGCCGGCAACCTGCCGTACAACATCTCCAAACCGATTGTGATGCGCCTTGTCGAGTCCGTTGCATCGATCGAGCGCGCCGTGCTGATGTTCCAACGCGAGGTCGCCCAACGCCTGTGCGCCGGACCGGGCGGTGCGGACTACGGACCGCTCAGCATCCTTCCGCGAGCGGTTTATGCGATCGACCGTGTGATGGATGTCGCACCGGGGGCGTTTCGTCCGCGTCCCAGGGTGGTCTCGACGGTCACCCGCTGGCGCGCGCGATCCGAACGTCCCTCGACGGACGAGTTGGCCTTGCTTCGAGCGACGCTGCAGGCGGCGTTTTCCAACCGGCGCAAGACGCTGAGGAACAACGTGCGCCGGGCGCTGGGTTCGGAACGGGTCCTCGAGCAAGCCGGATTGGACGGCGCACGCCGGCCGCAGGAGCTGTCCCCCGAGGAGTTCCACGCGCTCGCCGCGTTCTGGCCCAAGGCCAGGTAAAGGAGATCCTGTGCCGGCAACGCAACGTCTGGAGATCATCCCGCTCGGCGGCCTCGGCGAGTTCGGTATGAACCTGATGCTCTACCGCTGGGGCGACGACTGCCTGATCATCGATGCGGGGATGATGTTTCCCGGTGGCGACCTGCCCGGCGTGGATTTCGTCTTACCGGACCTTTCGTTCCTCGACGAGGTGGGGCACCTCTGCGGCGTCGTTTTGACCCATGCCCACGAGGATCACATCGGTGCGGTCCCCTACCTGCTCGACCGTCACGATGTGCCGGTGTGGGGAACGCGCTACACGATCGAGTTGCTGCGCCAACGTCTCGCGCAGCGAGAAACGAAAACCACCCCGGATCTGCGATACCTGCCGGCGTCCCCGGAAATCGTTCGCATCGGCCCGTTCGGGGTCGAGGCCGTCCCGGTGGCGCACTCCGTTCCGCAGTCGCGGCTGATCGTGCTCGACACGCCGGTGGGGCGCGTCGTCCACACCGGGGACTTCAAGCTCGACCCGGCGCCCCCGGACGGCGAAGGCACGGACCGGCGGCGCCTGATCGAACTGGGGCGGGACGGCGTGCTGGCGCTCCTATCGGACAGCACGAATGCCGAGCGGCCCGGAACGAGCCCGGGCGAGGCCACCGCGCACCGTGCGTTGGACGAGGTCCTGGAGCATGCCCCCGAGCGCGTGGTGTTGACGATCTTCGCCAGCAACGTCCAGCGCCTGTCGGGACTCGGACGGCTGGCCGAACGTCACGGCCGCCGGCTCGCCCTGCTGGGTGCCGCGGTCAACCAGCATGCGAGTATCGCCCAACAGCTCGATCTGCTGCCGTTGCCGCCGGGGATCCGCATCGCCGCCGACCAACTCGCCGGACTCCCGCGCAACCAGGTGCTGGCGATCGCCAGCGGGTCGCAGGGCGAGCGGCTCTCGGCTTTGTCACGGATCGCGGCCGGCACGCACCGAGACATCTCACTTGCGCCGGGCGACACCGTGATTCATTCCGCGCGGATCATCCCCGGCAACGAGAAGCCCATCGGGGAAATGATCAACGGCCTGCTGCGCCAGGGAGCGCGGGTCATCACTGCAGACGATGCCGCCGTTCACGTGTCCGGCCATGCGTCGGCGGACGATTTGCGACAGTTGCTCGAGTGGTTGAAGCCGCGCTGGTTCGTCCCGATCCACGGCGAGTACCGGCAGTTACAGGCCCACGTCCGCCTCGCGGTCAGCGCAGGACTCGAACCGCACTGCGTGCTGCTCGCCGAAAGCGGCGACCGCATCCGCATCGACGAACGGACCTTTGAGATCGCCGGCCAGGTGCCCGTCGGGCGGACGTACAGGGAAGCCGCCGGAGACGAGGTCCCCTGGGAACTGCTGCGCGAACGCCGGAAAAGCTCCCGTGACGGCGTCGTCGTCGCGGTCGTCGATATCGACGAACACGGCGGGACTGCGAAGGGTTATCCTTGGATCGTGACCCGGGGCTTCACCCCCAGCCTCGACGATGAGGGAGAGATGCTCGACCAATCCCGGCAAGCCATCGCACAGGCGCTCGAGGAGGCCCCCGCCGCCGAGCGCAGCGACGCCCCCGCACTCGAGGCCCGCATCGAACTCCACTTGCGCCGCTGCATCCGCCGCAACGCCCAACGTTACCCGCTGATCATCGCGATGGTGCGCGGCGTATGAGTCGGCGCCCGAGTTGGTTTGACCGCCTGCGCAAAAGCCGGCGCGTGCGTGAAATGGGCGGGCTGCTGCTGTGCCTGCTGTCTCTCGCATCGGCGCTCGCCGTGCTGTCCTACGACGCGGCCGATGCGACGTGGTTCGGCCAGGGCGCGCCCGATGCCAACGGGACGGTGCGCAACTGGATCGGCGTGATCGGCGCGGAGATCGCGGAAGGGTTACTGAACCTGCTGGGCATCGGCGCGTTCGTGTTGCCCCTGCTGACGCTGGTGCTGGGCTGGAAGATCTTTCGCATGTCCGCGCGGCCCGTCGGCTGGGGACGCGTCGCGGCGTTGGCCGGGCTCTTCCTGGCGCTGTCGGCGCTCTGCGACCTGATCTTCGGGGCGATCGGTTACGGCGGCGATTCGTTCGAGAGCGCCGGTGGGTACATCGGCAGCCGGCTGGCGCTGGCCCTGCGCTCGATGGTCGCCACCACCGGAGCGATCTTTTTCTACGTCGCGGCCGTGATGGTGTTGCTCATCGTGACGACCGGGATCTCGCTGTCGAACATATTCGACTCCGTACAGTCCCTGACCCGCGCGGCGGTCGCCAAGCTGATCGACCTGTGGGCCGAACGGCGCCGCGCCGCGACTCCTGCACGCGCCGGTGCGCGCGGGCTCGACCCCAAGCCGATCGTCACCCAGGCGGTCGCGAAGCCGCCGAAGGTCGCCGCGCCCAGACCCGCGGAGGCCGCCAGCCCCGAGCCCGCGTTCGCTCCGCAACGCGCCGCGTCCGTGACGGCCGCCCCCAAACCGACCGCCCCCGAACGTCCCCGCCAGAAGAAGCTACCGCTGGGTGAGGGCCAGCCACACTACGAATTACCTCCGCTCGAATTACTCAACGAGCCGCAGGAGCAAGACTCCGAAAGCAAACAGACCCTGCTCGAACGCGCCGAGCGGATCACGGAAAAACTCCGTGAGTTCGCGATCGAAGGCGAGGTCGTGGCGATCCACCCGGGCCCGGTCGTGACGACCTTCGAATTCAAACCCGAAGCCGGCGTGAAGTACTCCAGGATCACCGGGATGACGGAAGACCTGTCGCTGGCGCTCAAGGCCGAATCGGTTCGGATCGACCGGCTTCCCGGACGTTCGACCGTCGGGATCGAGGTCCCCAACCAGCATCAGGAGACGATCTACCCGCGCGACCTGCTGTCCTCCAAGAATTTCGTGGAGTCGGCTTCGAAATTGACCCTCGCGCTCGGTAAGGACATCCACGGCGAGGTGTACTGCGCCGAACTCGATCGCATGCCGCACCTGTTGATCGCCGGCGCCACCGGCGCGGGAAAGTCGGTCAGCCTCAACGGCATGATCGTCAGCATGCTGTACAAGGCCACCCCGCACGACCTGCGCTTCATCATGATCGACACGAAGATGATCGAGCTCGGGGTCTACGCCGGGATCCCGCATCTGTTGATCCCTGTCGTCACCGACCCGAAACATTCATCGGCGGCGCTGCAGTGGGCCGTGCGCGAGATGGAAAAGCGCTACCGTAGGTTGGCCGCGGTCGGCGTGCGAAATCTGGCCCAGTTCAACACGCTCCTCGAAGATGAGCCGGGCCGCACAATGCTCGACCCCAAAACCGGCGAGGAAATCTCGCTGACGCACCTGCCCTACATCGTGATCGTGATCGACGAAATGGCGGACCTGATGATGATCGCCCCGAACGACGTTGAGGAGTCGGTGATGCGGCTGGCCCAGATGGCCCGCGCGGTGGGCATCCACCTGATCCTCGCGACGCAACGACCGTCGGTCGACGTCATCACCGGGACGATCAAGGCCAATTTCCCGTCGCGCATCGCGTTCCGCGTCAGCCAGCGCGTCGACTCGCGCACGATCATCGACCAGCAGGGCGCCGAGCACCTCCTCGGTCGTGGGGACATGTTGCTGCTCCCATCCGGCAGCTCGCGCGTGATCCGGATGCACTCGGGATACATCAGCGAGCCCGAGATCAACCGCATCACCTCGTTCCTGAAGCGCATGGCCAAGCCCGAGTACGACGATACGGTCCTCGAGGAGCCCAAAGAAACCCGCGTGATCGACGGCGGCCAACGAGACGAGATGTTCGCGGACGCGGTACGCACCGTGATCAACGAGGGCAAGTGTTCGATCACCTTGCTCCAGCGCCGACTCCAGTTGGGCTACGCCCGCGCGGCGCGCATCGTCGACATGATGGAGCAGGAAGGCGTCGTCAGCCCCGGTGAGGGAAGCAAACCGCGGGACGTGCTCGTCGGTCCGGAGTTCGTCGACACGTTGGAGGCCCGGTGAAATCGCCCCGCTGGGTCGCGCCGGCGCTGATGCTGCTGGTGCTCGGCGCGTGCGGCCGGACCCCGCAGGGGCCGCAGGTCCGACCGCTCGAAACGCCGGCGGCGCCCGGCGGAGTATTCCCGTTTATCGTTGCGCGCGACGACGGCTTGCTGCTGTTGTGGACCGAGCCCGCAAGTGACGATCGGGACGCACAGGTTCGTTTCGCGGAAATGGACGGAAGCACCTGGGGCGACGTCGAAACGATCGGTTCGGGGAAGTTGTTCGTCAACTGGGCCGACTTCCCCTCGCTGGCGTTGAGTGCGGACGGTTCGATCGGGGCCCAGTGGTTGGTTCGCGGTGGCGGTGAGAGTTGGGCCTACGGGATTCGCTTCGCCGTCCGTGGGACCGCCGGTGAATGGACAGCGCCGCAGATCCCGCACGGGCGCGAACGCGCCGCCGAGCACGGGTTCGTTTCGCTGCTGTCCGACGCTCCCGGCGAGTTCGAACTGGTCTGGCTCGACGGACGCGAAATGCAACATGGCGGAGAGATGGAGTTACGCTACACGACGTGGGGCGACGGGCGATTCGGGCCGGAGCGCGTCCTCGACGACGACGTCTGCACGTGCTGTCAGACCGACGCGGCGGTGTTCGGTGACGAGCGCTTCGTGGCCTATCGCGACCACGCCCCGGGCGAGATCAGGGACATCAGCTTCGTGCGTTTCGACGGCGAGGACTGGAGCGCGCCGATCCCGCTCTCGAACGACGGTTGGCGGATCGGCGCCTGTCCGGTCAACGGCCCGGCGCTCGATGCTCATCAGCGCTCGCTCACGCTGGCGTGGTTCACCCAGGCCCGGGACCAACCGCGTGTGTGGGCCAGACGATCGGACGATTTCGGCGAGACGTTCGGAGACGCGCTGCGGATCGATGACGGCGACCCCGTCGGCCGCGTCGACGTGGCGGTGCTGGACGACGGCAGCGCGGTCATCTCCTGGCTCGAACGCGTCGACGGTGAGGCCATGGTCAGCCTGCGCCGGTGGGTCGGCGACCAACCGGGCCCGATCCTCGAACTGGGCCGAACCGCGGCGCACCGGGAGTCCGGGTTCCCGCGGCTCGCGACCGACGGTTCCACGGTGTGGGCCGCCTGGACCGAAACGCGGCGCCCGGCGCGGATCCGGCTAGCCCGAATCGATTGGTAGCGCTGTCAGGTATTCCAGCGCGGCGGACGCCGGGTCGCGCGCCGCGGTGATGCCCGACCGGATCGCCACGCCGTACGCGCCGGCTGCTTCGATCTTCGCCACGTGCCGGGCCGCGATCCCCCCGATCGCCAACACCGGACAGCCCTCCGCCGCGGCGGCGATGCGGGCCAGGCCGTCCAACCCGATCCCCGGATGCCCCGGTTTCGATGCCGTCGCGAAGACCGGACCGGCGACGAGGTAGTCCGGCCGGTCGAGCAGCGCGCCGCGCGTTTCACCCGTGTCGTGCACCGAGCGCCCGAGCAAGGTCCACGCTTCCCGCTGCGCACGCGGAAGCGACGCTTGCGCCGCCTTGAGGTGCGCCCCCCAACCGGCCTCCCGCGCCCATCGGGGGCCGCCGTTGACGACCGCGCCGAAGACCCGCCGACCGGGGTCCCATGCCTGTAGATGACGTTGCCAGATCCGCGCCGTGATCGATGCATCGCGCAGGTGAAGCCAGCGCACCCCGGCGCGAAGCGCGCGCGGGACGGATCCGTTCTTGATCGCTTCGCGGTCGACGACCCACAACAACCGCGCCGGAACCCCGGCGGGCCTCATGCGGTCTCGATGCGTCCCGCGGAAGGCGACGACGGATCGGCGAAGAACTTCCTCGGGATCCGTCCCGCCGTTCGCGCGGCGAGCCCCGCGAGGGACGCGTCGCGCATCGCCGCAGCCATCAGGACGGGGTTGCGTGCGCGAGCGACGGCGCTGTTCAGCAGCACCGCGTCGCAGCCCAGTTCCATCGCAAACGCCACGTCCGATGCGGTACCGACCCCGGCGTCGACGATCACCGGCACCGCCGCGGCCTGCACGATCAACTCGATATTGTGCGGGTTGCGGATCCCCAGCCCCGAACCGATCGGCGCTCCGAGCGGCATCACCGCAACGCAACCGAGTTGCTCGAGACGCCGAGCGGTGATCGGATCGTCGTTGGTGTAAGGCAAGACGTCGAAGCCCTTGGCGACGAGTTCCTTCGCCGCCGCGAGCAACGCTTCGGTGTCCGGCAACAATGTTTCGTCATCCGCGATGACCTCGAGTTTGACCAGGTTGCACTCGAAGGCTTCCCGCGCGAGTTCCGCGGTCACAACCGCGTCGCGCACCGTGTAGCACCCGGCGGTGTTGGGCAACAACCGGTAGCCCGCCTTCCGCAGCACCGTGTACAGGTTGCCGGCATCCGCGCCGAGACCCACGCGCCGAACGGACACGGTGACGAGTTCGCAGCCCGACGCCTCCAGCGCGTCCAGCATCACCTTCCGCGAGGGGTAACGCGCGGTGCCAAGCAACAGGCGCGACTCGAGGTCCAGGCCCGCGATGCGCCAACCTCGGGGATGGTTCTCCGCGCCCATCTCAGCCGCCCTGGACCGCGCCGACGACCTCGACGCGATCGCCGTTCCGCAACGGGTACCCGGCCCAATCGCTTCGCGGGACGATCGCACCGTTGACCGCGACGGCGAGCCCGGTGGACGTTTCTCCGAGGTCCAGTTGGCGAAGCAGTTGAACCACCGTTCCGGCCGAGGTCTCGCGCGCCTCGCCGTTGACGTGAATGGAGCGCGACGTCATGCCACCGTCTCGGACGCGCTGCGGGCTTGCGGAACGAACGGCAACAGGCGTGGGTCCACCGGCTCCCCGGCGATCCATGCGGCGATTCCCCGGGCCGTGACCGGAGCGAGGAGGATGCCGTGGCGGTAGTGCCCGGTCGCGAGCAACAGGCCGTCGAGGACACCCGGTCCGATCAGCGGCAGGTGGTCGTCGGTCGCGGGCCGCAGGCCCACGTCGACGGAGACGAAGTCCAGGTCGTAGCTGCCGGGCAAAAGATCCCATGCGTGGCGGAGCAGATCCATCACCGCGCCCGCCCGCGGCGAAACGTCGAAGCCCATTTCCTCCACGGTGGCCCCGATCAGGAGTTCCCCGTCCTCGCGGGGAACCACGTACACATCGGGCGTGCGCGCGACGTGGCGGATCAGCACAGGCCCCCGCAAGCGCACGAGTTGGCCCTTGACCGGACGCAGGGAAAAGGGCGAATCGGGTCCGAGGATCGAAGCGTCGGTCCAGGCTCCCGCGGCCAGCACGACGTGTCTCGCGGCGACGACGTGCTCACGCCCGTCGGGATCGACGGCAAGGACCCCTGCCGCGCGACCGTTCCTTTCGACGACCCGAAGCACCCGGGCCGGACACAGGAAACGGCCCCCCAGCGCTCGCACGGCGCGCTGCAGAACGCGCAACAACGCACGGGGGTCGATCTGATGGTCGCTCGCCACGCGCAAGCCCCCCAGGACGCGCGCCGAGAGGTGCGGTTCGAGTGCGATGATCTGTCCGGCATCGAGATGTTCAACCGGGAGGTCTTGCCCCGACAGCGTGGCCTCGAGCCGTTCCAGTTCCCGCTGATCGTCGCGGTTGAGCGCGACCCACAGCGTGCCCTCATCGCGATAACCTGTTCGCCGTCCCGCGACGCGCTCGAGGCCGACGACGAACCCCGGATACTGCCGCGCCGCTTCCAGGCACAGTTCGGTCAGCGTGTCGGGTTGGTCCTCCGCTTCCGAGATGGCAGCCAACATGCCCCCGGCAGCCCCGCTGGCCCCGGCGCCGGGCCGGTCCTTCTCGATCACCACGACGGATCGATCGCGGCACAACAGCTCGTAGGCGATCGACAGGCCGATCACGCCGGCACCCACCACGACCGCGTCAAAGGCACGGTCCGACGCCGGCGCGTTCATACCGCGACACCGCGGGCGAGCCAACGGTCGATCCCCGCGCGCAACCGGGCGGCGGCGGCACACGGATCCGCCTGCGCGACGACGGCGGACAAGACGGCGACGCCCCAAGCGCCGGCCGCGAGCACCTCACCGACGTTCCCGGCATGGATCCCGCCGATGGCGATCACCGGTCGGTCGATCGCGGCCGCGATCCGCTCGAGACCGGCAAGTCCGAGCACCGGCGCCGGCCGTGTCTTGGACGCCGTCGCAAACACCGGGCCGACTCCGACGTAATCGACCCGTTCGTCGGCGACGCGAACCGCCCGTGCAAGATCGTTCGCGGTCGCACCAATGCACCCCGCGGCAGGCCAGATTCGCCGCGCTTCTTCCGGCGAGACGTCGTCGGGACCGAGGTGGACACCCCAGGCACCGGCTTTTCTGGCAAGTTCGACGTCGTCGTTGACCACGCAGCGGGCGGGCCCGATGGCAGCCACGATACGCCGCACAGTGACCCGTCGCTGCACGAAGGGCAACACGCGCTTTTCGCGGTACTGCACGACGTCGGCGCCGCCGGCGACGGCCGCCGCCGCGAGTTCCTCGTGGCTGAAGCGCCGTTGCACGGTCTCGTCGGTGATCACGTGCAACCGCCCGATCCGAATCATGGGGCGTGCCCCCGCGCGGCGACGTCCGGTCGGACCGCCCCGCGCCACGATGCATCCGGCGAACCGCCGCCGCCAAACGCGACGCCGTGCTCGAGCGTCTGCTCCAGCCAACGACCCGCACCGGTCGCGGCGGCGAGCACGGACTCGCCTTGGGCCAGGCGCGCGGCGACGCTGCTCGAATGCAGGCACCCCGTCCCGTGCAACCGGTCCGTCACGATCGCTCGATGCGCGATCGCATGGACCCCGTCGGCGGAAAACAAACGATCTTCGCAAACCCCGTGACGGGTCGTTCCACCCGTGATCAAGACGTGACGGACACCGAGACCGCGCAGCTTGTTCGCCGCGTCGCGTGCGCTCGCCGACGGCGGCAAACCGGCCAGCCAACCCGCTTCCTCGCGGTTGGGCGTTAACACGTGAACGATGGGCAGGAGTTCCGCGCGTAGACGGGCGAGCGCCCGCTCATCGAGGAAACGCCTGCCGCTCGTTGCGGTGCAGACCGGATCCAGCACGAGCGGAACCTTGCAGCCCCGTAGTGCGCGGGCAACCGCGGCCACCGACGGTGCTCCACCGAGCATCCCGATCTTGACGGCGGCGACCGCGTGATCCGCAAACACCGCGGCGATCTGGGCCCGCAACAGGCGCGGCGGAACGGCATGCAGATCGCCGACCCGCGCCGTGGTCTGCACGGTCAGCGTCGTGGCAACGGCGGCGGCCCAACAGCCGTGGGCCTCGATGGTCTTCACATCCGCGACGATCCCGGCGCCCCCCCCGGGATCGAGACCGGCGATACTGAGCACCACGGGTCGCAAGCAAGCCTCCCCTTCCGAGACGCACCCGGAGCTTGGCGAGAGGCGTTGGCAACGCTTCCTACGCCGGTGTTAACCGGATCAGGTTCGACGGGTCGTCTCTCAGGCCCCTCGCTTTTCGCGGTCGGGGGGGCCACCCCGGGTTCGCCGTGGGCCCATCATAGCGTGGTCTCGCCCCGCTTGAAACCCACCCCCGCGCGCGCGACAATGGATGCCCATGCCGCTGACCCCCGAGCAGATTCGACGCTACAGTCGGCACCTCACGCTGCCTCAGGTCGGGATGGAAGGCCAGCAGCGGCTCACCCGAGGCTCCGTCCTGCTCGTCGGTGTGGGTGGGTTGGGATCCCCGCTGGCGATGTACCTGGCCGCCGCCGGGGTCGGACGCATCGGGATCGTCGACTTCGACGCGGTCGATGTGAGCAACCTGCAGCGTCAGATCCTGTATTCAAGCGACGACGTCGGCCATTCCAAGGTCGAGCGAGCGGCCCAACGCATCCGCGGGATCAACCCCCACGTCGCCGTTGAAACGCACCCCGTGCATTTCGAGTTGACCAACGCGTTCGAGTTGGTCGACGCGTACGACATCGTGGTCGACGGAACCGATAACTTTGCCACGCGCTACCTGGTGAACGACGCTTGCGTGCTGCGCGGCAAACCCAACGTGTACGGGAGCATCTTCCGGTTCGAGGGCCAGGTATCGGTCTTCGGGGTGGACGGCGGCCCGTGTTACCGCTGCCTGTATCCCGAACCGCCGCCACCCGGAACCGTCCCGAGCTGTGCCGAGGGTGGCGTCCTGGGTATCCTGCCCGGAATCATCGGCACGCTACAGGCGACGGAAACGATCAAACTCCTGCTGGACCGGGGAGACTCCTTGAACGGACGTCTGCTCCTGTTCGACGCGCTCGAGATGCGTTTTCGCGAACTGACGATCCGGCGGGATCCCGCCTGTCCGATTTGCGGCGACCACCCGTCGATCACCGAACTCTCCGTGGCGGACGCCGCGTGTGAGTTGCCGGCGACGGACGTCGGCGTGATCGAACCCACCGAACTGGCGCGCCGGCTTGCCGAGGCTCCGGTCCGCTTGCTCGACGTTCGAACCGACGAGGAGTGGGCCATCGTCCACCTCGACGGCGCGATGCACATCCCGATCGCCGAGTTGGATCAGCGGATCGAGGAGTTGGACCCGGACGCGCCACTCGTCGTCTATTGCAAGATGGGCGGGCGCGGCGCTCGTGCCGTCCGCGTCCTGCTCGACCACGGCTTCACGCATGTCGTGAACCTGAGCGGCGGGCTGGACCGCTGGGCCGACGAGATCGACACGACGATCCCCCGTTACTAGGCTATTCGAGCTGCGAAATCACCAGGCGGCCGGAGGCGCGCAGGGTCACGGTCGGGGTCTTCATGTTCCCGATCAGTCCGTTCGCGAAGCGACCGTCGTTGCCGATGCGCAGTTCCTCGATGTCGCTTTCGATGGAATCCGCTTCGGCCTCGACCTTGGCCCCGGCGCCGGCGGGGAAAACGACGTAGACGTCCCCCGCGGAGTTCTCGATCCGGCTGTCCCCGTCACGGCCGATCGCTTTCCACTCGACCCGCACCTCGGGGCCTGCGGCTTCGATGTCCACGCTTCCGGTCAGGTCCCGGGCCTGCACGCTACCGTTACGGCTGGTGATCCGGGTCGGGCCCTCGACGCCCTTGACGGACACGTCGCCGAATTCGTTGTGCACCTCGAAACCGCCC
>SMVB01195717.1_pt1 | contig 53739 bp, 45 predicted proteins | sample 2456461 | NCBI WGS metagenome assembly SMVB01 (sample SAMN11095934, study PRJNA526329) | marine sediment metagenome | biome: Marine sediment; feature: Surficial sediment; material: Deep marine sediment; isolation source: Hadal surficial sediment | place: Pacific Ocean | collected 2014-05 | depth...
CGAAGCCGGCGCGCGTAGCGCGCTTTACCCTTGACGCCCCCGAGCACTCTGGTACGATCCCTGGGGCGAGAGGGGACATCCTGCCGCTGGGCGTTGCGTTAACGTCCAACCTCGCTGTCATCTTCACGCTGAACCAATACACCTCTTAGGGTACGGTACGACTTGGGCGCTGGGGATGTGCAATTGTGGGCGAATTCCTACCCGCCCACGCGGTTTCAACCGTGACCACACTCGCCTCCCTCCTCGCCCGCTTCGAGGCCGGGACGCTCGCCGCCTCCGAGCTCCCCTCTCTCGTCGGCGCGCTCGAGGAAGTAAAGGCTCGCCTGTGGACGGAGATGATGACGCCGAAACCGAATGGGACGCCTGACCGGCTTCTGACCGCCACGGAAGCAGCCGAGCGGCTCAACCTGTCCAAAGACACACTCTATCGCCGCGCTGACGACTTCCCCTTCACGGTGCGCATCGGGCGCAAGGTTCGATACAGCTCCAACGGCATCGACCGCCACATCGCAAGTCTCATTGACATCGAGTAGGGAATGCATCTAACGTCCGCCACCATGAACCCCTATCGAAAGGAGATTTCATGAAAGGTATAGGAAGGGTCTTCCAGAGAGGAAAGCGCTGGTGGATAGCGTTCTACGCGCCAGATACCAAGACCGGAAAGCGCGTGGAGATGCGAGAGTCAGCCGGCGACACCGAACAAGAGGCACAAAAGCAGCTCGAGGCACGACGCCGCGAACTGGCAAACGATGAGGACGGGATTGCGGCGTTCACGGGTCCGGAGATGGAGAAAGTCCGCGTCGCCAAAATCTTGGATGACTACATTGTGGCACAGCGCATCAAGGGGGCGCGCTCGCTGCCGCAGATGAGGTCACGAGTGAAGCGGTTGAAGGGTTTCTTCAGAATGCGTGCCCTCGCTCTTCGTACCGACCGCACCCGGCAATACATCGAGATGCGGCAGAAAGACGACGCCAAGGAAGCGACCATCAACAAGGAAGTAGGCGTGCTGAGCGCGGCTTTCAACCTTGCAAAGAAAGAAGGCCGCATGCTCAAGGTTCCGGCTTTTCCTGACAAGCTCCCCGAGAACAACGCACGCCAGGGCTTCTTCGAGCTCTCGGACTATCTCGCCATCAGGAGTCACATCAACGATGTGGATGTCCAAGACTATCTGGACTTCTTCTTTGCAACCGCGATGCGTAACGACGAAATCAAGTCGCTCACCTGGGACGCCTACGATCGGGAGACCGAGACTATCCGCCTACACGCATCTCATGCAAAGACGGGACACGGGCGCGTGCTCGCGGTCGAGGGCTCCGTCAAGGACATCATCTCCGGGCGTCTCACAGCTCGTCGCCTCGGATGCGAATTCATCTTCCACCGTTGCGGCAAGAGGATGGGTGAATTCCGGAAGACGTGGAAGACGGCTTGCAAGAAGGCCGGTATCGTTGCGGGTAGGGAAGGCAGGACACCCTACGACCTGAGGCGGACCGGCATCCGCAACATGGTGCGGGCCGGCGTCAACGAAACCGTTGCTCGAGCCATCAGCGGGCACCGCACACGCGACGTTTTCGATCGCTACAACATCGTCAACGAGGATGACATCCGAGAAGCGGTCAGGAACAAGGACAGATACGTCTCGTCCCGACCGAACGTAAGACCGCTGTCATCAAGAAGCACAAGGCGTAGAACACGGACAAAGCACGGACAATATGCCTACCGAGACCAGCAAACAACAAACCCACCCACAGGCTGTGTCTCTAAACTCTTCTGTTTTAAAGGGGAAGTTGGTGGCGGGGGCAGGATTTGAACCTGCGACCTTTGGGTTATGAGCCCAACGAGCTACCGGACTGCTCCACCCCGCGTTAACGTAGGGTCGGTATTATCCGCACTGCCCAAGAGAATGTCAAGTTAACCGGAAAACTGGAAAACCGGTAGTGTCCTAATTTGACTTGCTGGCTAGGTGGGGTCGTTTTGAACGACCCCACTACCAGCGGCGGTTCAGATTCTCTCGGCGTCAGCTAACCCACACACGGGCTGCAGCTATCACCATGCCCCCTATGTGCTGGCCAAGCATTGGGTGAAATCGACAGTGTCTTTCCCTTATGGCAGACAAGGATCTTCGTGCTTCCGTCCGGAGGCTCGCACCCTGTGGGCGATTCTGGGTCGGTCGGATCATCATCATCATCCCCGTCGTCGTCCACCTTGCATTCCTCACCCTCGTTGATCGAGACATTGCCGTTGATCTGCTCGAGCATCCGCTTGACTTCCTTGCGCTCGTCACCGGTGACCCCGATACTGCCGTTGGCCACGCCCACGGCATGCGCGACGGCAACCTCAATAGTCGGAAAGCCGTCGTTCGAATGCGGATCCATCGCGTTGATTCGACCGGATGCGAGGTTCAGCGCAAGCGTCGCGAGATTGCGAATGAGTTGGTCGCTCGTGTCGCAAACCGCCGAGGCAAACCCTTCTGGCGTGCTGAGCTCGTGGACGCCTCCGTAATTGTCAAGCAGCGACACAGCGTCAACAGCGAACATCTGGAACTCCTCGCCCGACATGTTCGGATTCCCGCCGCCTTGGTTCTGGCAATAGAAGCCGGCACCTCTTGCACAGCTATCCTCGGCATCGGCACTAACGGTGGAATCGTCCGAGGTGTTATCTTCCTCTTCCTCTTCTTCTAATTCGTCGAACTCGTGAAACGCGGAACCCCCCGCCGTCGTATACGAAGCGGGGCCAGAAGCTGGCGCTGGAAGCACAGATGGCGAGCTCGGGCTGATCTTGGAATCGCACGCCAACGTGGACGACAGCAGAACGACCGTCGCGAGAATTGAAATCGTCTTGATCCAACGGATCATCGGCACACCCCCGATTGATTTTTTTCCGAATGAACTGTGTTGGGAACAGCCCCATCGTGGCACGCCATTGGGCGTAGTCGGAATGACGCAGATCACGTTCGTAAGAACAGTTTTCGTTGGGGAACACCCACGTGGTAGTGGGGTTTTTAAGGACCATCACGCTAATATTTGGCGCGCAATGCTGTACTACTCCTTTCTATGTTCGCTCGTGATGGCGGCTGACCGGTGTTCACCGCGACACGATCATGCGTCTCATGGTTCACGTCGGCAACGTTAGCGCGCTCTTCATGGACCAGGAGATGAGGGAGCTTACTTGCCGTCACCTTCGAATGGACGAGATCTCGTTGCAGCGGCAAATTAGCGCACTACCGGAAACCCTAGCCGAGATTTTTCTCGAGAAAATCGGCGATGCCGGCGGCGATTTCAGGTTTGTCTTGGAAGCGCTGGGGTTCGGCGCCTTCGGACACGATGTAGGCGATTTGCTCGCCGCCCGGGCCGGTCTCCTCGCCGCGGTTGGCGACGACGGCGACGTGGCCTCTCGCGAGACGGTCTTTGGCAATCGCCATTAGCTCGTCGTGGGTCAGGCTTTCCTGGTACTTGAAGGAGATCATCGCAGTCTCGGGGAATTTTTCGCGGACGAGGTCGATCACCTTCTCGGTCGGGATAAGAGGAATGTTCTTCAGGGCTCCACCCGACGGGATCTTGCCCTCGGTGACTTCTTGCGGTTTATAGTCGGCCACGGCGGCGGAGAAGATGCCGGCCGCGTACTCGTCGGCGGCGAGCGTGTCGAGAACGGCGGCCCGATATTCGTCGAAGGTCCTCGCGCGCGTGCAGTCGATGTAGCTCGGCGGTGTTAGCCCGGTTTTGCCGAGGATGAATTTTACGTCGGCGCCCCGGAGTGTGAGCTCGTCGGCGATCGCGGTGCCGAGCTTTCCCGTGAAGCGGTTCGTGATGATGCGGACGTTGTCGAGCGGGACCGGTGTCGGGCCACCGGTGACGAGGATTCTCCGGCCCTTGAGCGGCGAGGTGCTGAGCTCCGCACAGACTTCGGCGACGAGCGTCCGCGTGTCCGGGATGTTGTGTTTGCCGTAATCCTCGCGAGGGGGGATGACCCGGGCGCCCATCCCCTGTAGTTTGCGCAGCGACTCGGTCAGTATCGACGTATGCATGTCGCCGTGCATCGTGGGGGCGATGAGCACTTTGGTGTCTCCCCGCTCCATGCGGCCGAGCGCGGCAGCGAGGGTGGCCGTCAAAACGCCGTCGGCGATGCCCAGTGCAACCTTATTAGTGGTGTTGTAGGTCGCCGGGGCGAGGAGGTAGCCGTCGAAGCTCGAGGCGTCGTTCAAGTGCTCGGCCGAGGCGGTCAGGCGGGTGACGACAGGGTTCGTCGTCGACCATTCGAGCGCGTCTTCGGTCGTGTAGCGGAGCGCCTCTTTCGAGCAATAGGCGATGACATCGGCGCCTTGTTTTCGCAGCGCGCGCGCGATGAACGGGGCTTTGATGGCAGCGATCCCGCCTGAAACCATCAACGCGACCCGTTTTCCAGCCAAATGCTGTCCGAACGGGCGCACGTCGTGGTCTCCGAGCTCCGAGCGAGCGGGCGGCGTGGGTTCCCAGTGTTTCATCGCGCCTAAGAGTGTACGGCGTTTAGCCGGGCGGATCCACGGCATCGCCTGAGCGATCGTGTACGAGTGGCCGGTAGATCTCGGCAGCGAAGCCTTCGAGCTGGCGATGGTCCTCTTCAGTATCGGCGAGAAAGACGACGCCCACGTGGTAGCGGGTGTCTCCCGTGTCTTGTGAGTCTTCCTCCAGGCGGACCACCCGGCCCTTCAACGCAAGGTCCGCACCGTTATTTGGCAAATGGATAGCAATCTCGAGCTCGGTACCGATATTGAACGGAATGCGGCTTTCGAGGAGCACTCCGTTGCACGACAAATTCTTCGTTTGGCTTTTTAGCTCTGACTTCCCATTGTGGCGGCTCTCGCGAAATACTAGCTGCTTGCGCGTATCGAGCCGCGGTGACTGGCGTTTCTCGTCGGCATGGGGCGTGATCTTGTTCTTGCCATCGTGCTTCGAGCTGTAGAGCGCCCGGTCCGCCATACCAATGAGCCCTTCGGCGGAGTTGGCGTCCGTGGGGTAGAGTGCGATCCCTCCGCTGATTGAGAGGTTGATCTGCGTTCCACCGATGCGCTGATGGTGGAAGAGCGTCTCGACGTCCATGCGGATACGCTCCGAGACGATAAAAGCGCCGGCCCGGCTCGTCTCCGGAAGAATGAGCGCGAACTCCTCGCCGCCATAGCGGCACGCCACGTCGATCTCGCGGACGCTCGCGCGGATCACGTTGCTGAACAAGCTCAGAACCTTGTCTCCCGAGACGTGCCCATATTGGTCGTTGACGGCTTTGAAATCATCCACGTCCAGCATGACCAGCGAGAAGGCGAGGCCGTAGCGCCGCGCGCGTTTGAGCTCACGCCGGAGGCCCGCGTCGAAGAATTGCCGATTGTAGAGACCGGTCAGCCCATCCGAGATAGCACTCCGCTCGGTCTCGAGAAAGGTCGACATCTCTAGAATCTTTGGGTGTCGGATCTCGCCCTTTAGGTTCTGGAAGTAGTCGAGGGTGGCGAGCTGGAGCGACGCCTTGCGCCCGAGCGTTTTTGTGAGCTCGTCACGATGCTTTTGGAGCGCCTCCCAATGTACGCGGGCGTCGCATTCCTTGTAGTCGAGCTGGGTGAGAACGCGCAGCAGCACCTTATGCGCGTCAGGCGTCGTGCTCAAGAGTTTCTCGAGCGCTTGGCCCTCGTCGCTATTGGCCGCCTCCATTATGGCAAGCAGTTGCTGCCGGGAACCCCCCGGTGTCGGCAGCAATGACATAGACACCTCCAAATAAGCCCGAAAACCGATAAAGGCTATAATTACAATATGTTGGGGGAACTACGTTAAACTGGCAGAACCTCACCAGCGCCACGGCCCAGATATTACCAGACGGGGCGGCAGGTTTCAAGTGCCGTCTGTGGACCACAAAAGCTCGAACAGACTCACGTCGAAGGCCTTTTTTCGACGCGCCGGTTGTAGATAGGCGATGACCGGGATGAGCGCGGTCGTGTGGAACACAGCAAGGCTCACCAGGAGCGGCGTGATGTGCAGCGGGGTATTGGATGTGAGGTACACGATACCGATAGTCGGATACATCACGACGTGGATATAGCCGTACACGAGCGCCGCCACTCGGCCGACCGACGTAAAGTGCCAGACGAGATAGGCGACGGCGAGATGGAGCAGGATGTCGACCAAGAGCTGCCAAACGGAATGTTCTGCGAAGAGATTGAACGATAAGGGTGCGTCCCACTCCAAGTGAGTCTTGACGGCTCCCAGAAAACCGGCGAGAACGAAATAAAACGCCACGAGGTAGACGCCAAGCGGTCGCTCGGAGCTGTAGGTCTCTGTCATGAGATTCTATTCATCATTATAAAACCAAGAAAGCGACCTGTATAATTGGCCCCGATTCGTTTGCGCTTGGAACTGATAGACTTGAACGAGGTTTGTATCTGACTCCCTGGAGCCTCCTGTTACTGGTAGCGAGCGTCCGATGGCTCGTATTGCCTTTCGAGAACGTGGGCGGCGAGCCGTCTCTGAACTGGAAAGGCAGCTCGTTCGAGGAAGCGATCTCGAGCCATTTCGAAGCCGCGGGCTACGACGTCGTTGACCTCGAGACACGCAACCGCAGGTTGATGGAGCTCGGCTTTGATCCGGCTGAGCCGGTGAGTCGGGCGACCGCGATTGGCCTTGGGAAGGACGTTGCCGCTCAGCGTTTGATCGTCGGCTTCTTTAGCACCATCGAGAACCGCATCGACGTCGAAGCGCGCGTGGTCGATCTCGAACGGGTCGCGACGATCGGTATCGTCGATGATTTTGGCGAAGCGGATGACGTAGCCAAGCTCTCGAATCAGATCGCGAAGAATCTGTTCCGTCTCGAGCGCGATCGCGCGCCTTCCGGTTTCGACGAGCGTGCCCAAACACGTGAGCGCCTTGCCGTAGCCGCTCTCGAGGCGAGCGCGAAAGCTCGCATCAGCGCCGAGCCCGAAGAGCAGCGTCGCCAGCTCGAGCTCGCCCTTTCGCTCGAGCCGACCTATCTCGAGGCCCGGCTTCTGCTCGGGCACTTGCTCTTGAGAACAGGAGAGCCGAGGCTTGCTATCGACGTGCTCGTCGCGGCCGGCGATAGAGGCGTGCGTTTCCAAAACGCCTATTTCGACCTGGGGCTCGCTTATCTAGCCGTCGACGAGCCTGTACCCGTGATTCAAATCTTTGGAAGCTTGACGAATCGCGAAAACGTCTCCGCGGCGAGTTACAACAATCAAGGTGTTGCGCTCATGCAGCTCGGCCGCTACGCGGAAGCGACGGTGGCCTTCCAGTTGGCGATGGACGCTGATGAGGGCGACACGACGTTTCTGTTCAACATCGGCTGGAGCCAGTGGCGCCTGGGCAAAGGTGCGGCCGCGCTCGAGCATTTGGAGCGTGCCGCGGAGCTCATGCCTTGGGACGGCGAAGTGCACCTCTTATTGTCCGCGGCCGCGTCTTCGCAAGCGAATGTCGAGCTCGCAGAGCGCGCCCGCGCGACAGCTTTGATGCTCTCACCTCGCCTCGCCGAGGTCGATCCCGCGATCGTGACGGGTCTCGCGCGTATCAAAGGCAGGCCTACGATGGTTCGCGCGTCGGTCGAAGCGCATGCGGAGCTAGAGGAGGACGTGATGGCGCTTGCGGCGCTCTTCGACGTCCAGGCGCTTCGTGAGCAGGGCCGCCTCGAGGAGGCGATTCACCTTCTACAACGTAGCCTCCATCGCGATCCAGGCGCTGTCGATCTGCGGCGCGAGCTCGTGGAGCTTCTGCGCGAGACGGGCGAGCTCGACGACGCGGCGCGCGAGCTCGCGATGCTCCTCTGGATGCAGCCGACGGCCGAGACGCATCTCGAGCTGGCTCGGGTCTATCTCGAGCTCGAGGATCCTTCGAAAGCGCTGACAGAAGTGGAGAAGGCGCTTGCCCTCGAGCCGGAGCACCACGAGGCGAAACGCTTGCGCGCCGAGTTGGAACTTCCCGTGATCGAATAGCTGCCTTCACCCCAGTCCAAGAGTGTTTTGGAGTAGGATGGAAGCGTATGAAGCTGGCTTTTGTCCTTCCGCTTGTCGTTGTGTCGTCTGGATTGTCGTCTGGGGTCGTTGCTGGTGACGATATCGAGAAAATGCTCCAGGAGCTCGTCGCACGGCATGAGAACGGCGCCGATGCCCCGAAAGAGTTCGAGATCGGTGAGGAAGAACTGAACGCCTTTCTAAAAGATCCAAGCAAGAGTCACCTGCCCGCGGGGATCGAGTCACCTTGGATCCGTTTCGAAGAAAGCCTCGCCATTGTGGGGGCGACGCTCGATCTCGACAAGCTCGAAGGCCAGCTCCCGAAATCGAGCGTCTTGCAGTTTCTCTCGGGGCAGGTGCCCGTCGAAATCGCGACGCGCGTGAAAGCGGGAGGCGGTGTGGGCAAGCTCATTCTCGAGCGCATCACTCTCGCCGGAATTCCCTTGCCTGCGGATTTCATCGCCTCGTTCATCGGGGACGTGGACACGAGCGAGTTTCTGCCTCCAGGTTTTCGCCTCGGGGACGCGTTCTCGCTTCCTTACGATCTCGAGAGCATCCGCTTGCAGCCCGGTATGGCCTTGGTACTCCAGCGAGCGAACAGGTAGCATTCCCGCGATGACATGACACGCGGTCATGCTCGACACCCGCACTCCCATCCAGTTCGTCAAGGGCGTCGGCCCCAAGAAGGCCGAAGCGCTCGCCAAAGTCGGCATCCATACTGTCTACGATCTTCTGCTCTACCTGCCTTTCCGCTACGAAGACCGGAGCCGGCGGCTCAAAATCAACGAGATTCAAGCCGGGCAAAGCGCCACCGTCGAAGTCGAGATTCAGTCGGTTCACGTGCGCAAGACTCGGCGACGGAACTTCAAGGTCGTCGAAGTCGTCGCTAGAGACGAGACGGGAAAGCTCAAGGCCGTTTGGTTCAACCAGGAATATCTCAAAGACACGCTGACGCCCGGCCGCCGCGTCTTGCTCTACGGCACGTTCGAGCAGACGGGGATCGGGTTGCTGCTCGAAGTAAAGAGTCCGCACTACGAGCTCCTCGAGGAGGACCAGGACGAGACCACTCATGCCGGCCGCATCGTACCCGTTTACGAGCGCGTTGGCGCGATGAGTCCCAAGGTTCTGCGTCGGGTGATCCACTTTCTCGTCCTCGGCATGCCGCGTGATGTCCCTGAGCTTCTTCCCGAGGAGCTGGTGCGCCGCTTGGGGCTGCCGTTGCGCGAGGAAGCCATCGCTCGCGTTCACTTTCCCGAGGAGGACGAGCCGCTCGAGCTCTACAATGCGTTTCGCTCTGAGCCGCAGAAGCGGCTCATCTTCGAGGAGTTCTTTCTCTTCTTTCTCGCGGTCGAGCTCCGTAGAAAGTCAGACAAGAAGCTCACAAAACCACGGGTCTTCAAGGTGGACGCTGAGATTCGCGCAATCGTCCGCAGCATTCTCCCATTCCGTTTGACCTCGGCGCAGCGCGACGTCTTGAAGACGATTGCCGACGAGCTCGCGAGCGACGTACCGATGAGACGCCTCGTTCAGGGTGATGTCGGCACGGGAAAGACCATCGTGGGCGTCCTCGCTTCCGTCATCGTCATGGAAGGCGGCGCTCAAGTCGCTTTCATGGTGCCGACGGAGCTTCTCGCGGAGCAGCACTACGCGAATATCCGCAAGATTCTCGAGCCCGCTGGCTACCGGGTGGCGCTTCTCAGCGCGCGCCTGAAGAAATCGGAGCGCGAAGCGCTGCTCGAGGAGCTCGCGAATGGAGACGTGCATCTCGTCGTAGGAACCCATGCGCTCATCCAGCAAGGCGTCGCTTTCAAGGAGCTCGGCCTCGCCATCATCGACGAGCAACACCGCTTCGGCGTGCTCCAGAGGAACGAGCTTCGCGAGAAAGGCCTCCACTGCGATCTGCTCGTGATGACGGCGACGCCCATTCCGAGAAGCCTCGCGATGGTGATTCACGGGGATCTCGATGTGTCGCTTATGAAGGAGCTCCCGCCGGGGCGTCAGCCGATCCGCACCGTTCGCAAATTGAGCACCGAGCTCGAGAGCGTGCTGCGGGAGATGGAGCGCGAGTCAAAGGCTGGGCATCAAGTCTATTTCGTCTGCCCGCTCGTCGAAGAGTCCGATAAGCTGGACGTCAAGGCGGCGGTGGATCGCTACGCTTCGCTCAACGAAGGTGCTTTCGCGAAGCGGCGGGTCGGGCTCGTCCACGGCCGCATGTCGTCCGAAGAGCGTGAGACGACGATGGAGGCTTTCGGTCGCGGCGAGATCGACGTCCTGGTGGCGACCACGGTCGTCGAAGTCGGTGTGGACGTTCCGAACGCGACGATGATGGTCATCGAGCACGCGGAGCGCTTCGGCTTGTCGCAGCTTCATCAGCTTCGGGGCCGTGTCGGTCGCGGCCCCGCGCCCTCGACGGCGGTGCTGCTCAGCTATGGGAAGCTGACGCCCGAGGCGGAACAGCGTCTCGGCGTGATGGTCGAAACGCAGGACGGCTTCGTGATCGCGGAACGCGATCTCGAGATTCGCGGCCCGGGAGATTACTTCGGCACGCGGCAGTCGGGCGCGCCTATGTTTAGCATCGCGGACATGCTTCGCGACGCGGACATGCGGGAGGATGCGAAAAAAGAAGCGCATGACTTCGTGGCTTCGGAGGAGGCGAAAAACGAAAGGGGTCGCGCGCTGCTGCGTTACGTGATCGATCTCTGGGGCGAGCGGTTCGGCTTGGCCGCGAGCGGTTAGTGGCGATGCGTATCGGAAGCGGAAGGTTTCGCGGGCGCAAGCTACACGCCCCCAAGGGGCAGGAGACCCGGCCCACGGGCGCTCGTCTCAAAAAGAGCCTCTTCGATGTGCTCGGCGCCGAGCTCGAGAGCGCGCGCGTTCTAGATTTATTTGCCGGCGCGGGGGCGCTCGGCCTCGAAGCGCTCTCGCGCGGCGCGGCCGATGTGGTCTTCGTGGAAAAGGCCCGCCGCGCGGCGGAAGCGATCCAGAAAAATATCGACGAGCTCGGCGTGGTTGAGTGCACCGAGCTGCGGGTTCTGGCGGTCCGCTCTGCGCTTAGGGGGCTTACCGCAGAAGACCGTTCTTTCGATCTCGTTTTTGCCGATCCGCCTTACCGTTCGCACGAGCTCGAGGAGCTCCTCGAGGCGCTCGGAGAGCCTGGCCTGGTCACGAAAGACGGATGCGTGGTCGTCGAGCATCACCACAAGTTGGAGCTCAGACAACGCTATGGCGTGCTCGAGCTCGCGCGGCAGCTCAAGGCCGGCGAGAGCTGTTTCACGCTCTTCGCGCGGGTATGCTAGGCTTTGGTGCGTGCCGAGCCTGCCTCTCCGCGTGGCGCTCTACCCAGGGTCGTTCGACCCGTTGACGATGGGTCACGTGGACATCATTCAGCGCGGAAGCGCTCTGTTTGACACCATCATCGTGGCGGTCCTCGAGAACGTAAGCAAAGAGCCGCTCTTCACCGTCAAAGAGCGGATCGAGATGATCCAGGACACGTTCAAAACGAGCGACAACGTCGAGGCCGCTGCGTTCAGCGGGCTTCTCGTGGAATATGCGGCCGCTCGGAAGGCCAGCACGATCGTGCGCGGTATTCGCGCCATCTCGGATTTCGAGTATGAGTTTCAAATGGCGCTGATGAACCGGCGCCTCGCGCCCACGATCGAGACCGTGTTCATGATGCCCGCCGAGGAATATTCCTATGTGAGCTCCCGAATCGTGAAGGAAGTCGCGAGCCTCGGCGGCAAAGTGACCGGGCTCGTCCCCGAGGGTGTCGAGGCGCGCCTTTTGGAGAGAGTGCGGGAGCGATGACGGAGACGAGTAGCTTGCACCTCGCCTCGCGCGTGAGCCAAATCAGCCCGTCGCCCACGATGGCGGTGATGGCCGAGGCGATGCGGCTCACGGCCGAGGGTGAAGACGTCGTCGATTTCTCGGCGGGTCAGCCAGATTTCCCGACGCCTGAGCACATCAAGAAAGCTGGTGAGGACGCGATCGCGCAGAACTTCACCCGCTATACCCCGAATCCCGGAATGCCGGAGCTTCGTCAGGCGGTGGCCGATCGCTATCGTGAGGATTACGGGCTCGCGTTCGATAAATCGAACGTCATTATTACTAGCGGTGGCAAACACGCTCTGTTCGGCCTCATGCTCGCGCTCGTGGACGTCGGCGACGAGGTCGTGATCCCGACGCCGTACTGGATGACGTTCGCCGAGCAGGTTCGCCTGGCCGGAGGGACGCCCGTCCTGGTAGCGACCTCGGAAGAGGACGGCTTCCGCATGACGGCCGAAATCATGGCGCCCGCGATCACGGATCGCACGCGCATGTTGTTGCTGAATTTTCCTGCGAACCCGACGGGCGCTGTGATCGGGGCTGACGAAGTTCGAGCGCTCGGCGATCTCGCCCTTGATCGCGACATCTTCTTCCTTTGGGACGACACCTATGCGCGACTCATGTTCGAGCCCGCGCCCTCCGCGGCATTCCAAGCCGTTCAGAAGAAGCTGGGCGATCGCTTTCTCATCGCGGGCACGGCGTCGAAAGCCTACGCGATGACGGGGTGGCGGATCGGTTGGGCCATGGGCCCTGAGGTCGTCATCAAAGCATGCGCTTCGCTCCAGAGTCACATGACGTCGAACGCGAGCTCGATCTCCCAAAAAGCCGCGCTCACGGCGCTCACTTCGGATCAGGGGCCGCTCGCCGAGATGATCACCGAGTACGTGTGGCGCGCGAAGCGGCTTCGGGAAGGTTTGCTCGAGATCCCTGACGTGCGCGTGGCGATGCCGGGGGGAGGTTTCTATCTGTTCCCGAACATCTCCGCCCATCTCCGTGACGGCGAGACGACGACCGATTTTGCCAGCGAGCTCTTGAGCGAGGAGCGTGTTGCGGTCGTGCCCGGGCTTGCTTTCGGGCATGACGGCTACCTGCGCACGAGCTTCGCCTGCTCGCGCGAGCGTATCGAGGAAGGCATCGTACGCATGCAGCGCTTCTTCAAGGCCCGGGCGGCCCGCTCCTCTTTATGAAAGAGCTTTCCGCCGTTCTCGTCAGTCTTCAAAACCCGCGCGAGAAGGTGTGGGGCATCCTGCTTTCGATCCAGTCGAGCGGCATCACCGTCCGCGGGATCGACTTGAACTCCTTCGAGGATTGGTCCCGATCCATCGCGCGCGGCGAGGGCGAAATGGGTCTCAGCACGTCGTTTCTTCCCATCCACCGCGTCGAGCGCATGAGCGAGGACGAAACGATTGGGAGCGCGCAGTCTTTGGCGGACATCTTCGAAGCGCGGGTCGGTACGGACGTGTGGACCCATCTCGGCTTGACGCGAGGGCTCCCGGCGGGCGCGCCCGCGATGGCTCGGGGCGATTGGATAACCCTTTCTGAGGCGGAGACCGACTATATCGATCGTGTCGTCGAACACTGCACAGGTGACCGGCCCGCCGCTGCCGAGATTCTAGGCCTTACCGAAGCCGCCCTCGACGCCAAGCTCGGCGAGTAAACACTGTCCTCCCCGAAACTGAGCTCTCTTACTACCCCAATATTTAGTAGTCTCGCGCCAGACTATCGCAATATCTTGAGCCACGCGTGCTAAAGTGCCATTTTCACATGGTTTTCCAAAACAGCAGGGAGGAAGAACAAATCATGCTCCGTCGGGGGTCGTTTCTAATTATTTTTCTTTTGAGCGTTCTAGTTGTGGACGGCGCATGGGCGCAAGGCATCATTTTTCCTAGCACTGGCGCCAAGCACCGCTCGATGGCGGGCGCATCGACCGCCGCACCGCTCGATGCCGCGGGCGCGACTTACTGGAACCCCGCCGCTATGGCTGGGCTCGAAGAGAGCGAGATCTTTATCGGTGTCGATTTCATGTATGCCGATACGTTCTTGAACGCCGGCGTCGCCGCAACTAATTCCTTTGGAACGAACCGGAGCGACAGCGGGCTCGCCGTATTTCCCGCGGTCGCGATCGTGAGCCGCCCCGAGGACTCCATCTATACCTGGGGCCTCAACATGCGTGGGCTCGTCGGTCGGACGATAGATTTCCCTGGCGGTGAGTTCAATCCCATCCTGCAGCCGTTCGACCCGCCGAGCTCAATCGGTGTAGGGCCGATCAGCTCCCGTTTATCGGGTCTTCAGATCGATCCCATAATGTCGATAGACCTCTCGGAGAAGCTCTCCGTCGGTTTCGGTGGGCAGGTGACCTCGATGTTCCTCGCCGCCGATCCCGCGTTCTTTGCGCAGAGGAATCCGGATGGGCTCTTCCCTCCGGCGACGCAAGCCCGACCGTATTGGGGTCTTGGTTTCCAAGGAGGCGTTTACTACCGGCCCAACGCCCAGATGAGCCTTGGTGCCTCCTACAAAACGAAACAGTGGTTCGAGACCTTCGAGTACAACTCCAAGACTGCGAACGGTACGGCCCGAAAGCTCTCGTTCGAGCTCGAGTTTCCGGCGATCCTGTCGTTGGGTGTCGGCTATTACGGCATCGAGAACACGACGATTGCGTTCGACCTCCGTCACTTCTCTTATGGCAACACGAAAGGCTTTGGGGGCGACCGGCTTCAGTGGCAAAGCATTTGGGCATTCGCCGTGGGCGCGGAGCGGACGCTGAACGAAAGGTGGAAGATCTCGGGCGGCTTTTCGCACAACGGCAACCCGATCCCGAACACGGCCACGCTTGCCAATATCCAGCTTCCCGCGATCAACAAGACAGCCATCGCGATCGGCACCTCCTTGGCTTTGACCGAGAGGGTCGACCTCGTCGGGAGCGTGTACTATGCTTTCCCGCACACGAATACGGGGACGATTTTCGAGTTTCCGGGAACGACGGTCGAGCTGAAACAAGAGCTGACCACGATAAGCTTGGGTTTTGCGTTCAAGCTGTAGGGTGCTGGCCTGGCTTGGTGGAAAACGCGGCTGAATGCTAAACTAGCTGATTGTAAGCGAGTCACTTCCTAGATCACACATCCCACTCCCCGTCGGTGCTTCTTTCCTGGCGGCGGACTCGACAGGAGATCCATGAGCACGAGCGCTACCACGCCGCCGGATGGCGGACGCATCACGATTGAAAATGGCAAACTGGATGTACCCGACAATCCTGTTATCCCCTTCATCGAAGGTGACGGTACGGGACGCGACATCTGGCGCGCGAGCCAGCGTGTCTTCGACGCTGCGGTCGAAAAAGCCTATGGCGGCAAGCGCAAAATCAATTGGTACGAGGTTCTGGCGGGTGAGAAAGCCTTCAACGAAACGAATAACTGGCTTCCCGAAGAGACGCTCGCGGCGTTTCGCGAATATCTCGTCGGCATCAAGGGTCCGCTCACGACGCCCATCGGCGGCGGCATCCGCTCTCTCAACGTTGCGCTTCGGCAGAAGCTCGACCTCTATGTCTGCCTCCGGCCCGTGAAGTGGTACGAGGGCGTCCCCAGCCCGGTCAAGAGACCGCAGGACGTCGACATGGTCATCTTCCGGGAGAACACTGAAGACATCTATGCTGGCATCGAGTATCCATCCGAGAGCGACGAAGCGAACAAACTCATCACGTTCCTTCAGAACGAGATGAACGTGAAGAATATCCGCTTCCCCAAAACGAGCGGCATAGGCGTCAAGCCCGTCAGCCGAGAGGGGACGGAGCGGCTCGTGCGGGCGGCGATCAACTACGCTCTCGAGAAGAAACGGCGAAGCGTCACCCTCGTGCACAAAGGCAATATCATGAAGTTCACCGAAGGGGCCTTCCGTGACTGGGGTTATGCGACCGCGGCGAATGAGTTCCGCGACGAAACGGTGAGCGAGCGCGAGAGCTGGATCCTCGGCAATCGTGAGGACAATCCGGATATCTCCCTCGCCGACAACGCGCGCGCGGTCGAGCCCGGCTACGACTTGATGACGGAGGGGCGCCAGAAGGAAGTCCTTGCCGAGGTCGAGCAGACGATGAACGCTCTCTGGGAGAGCCACGGCTCCGGCAAGTGGAAAGAGAAACTTCTCATCCGTGACGCCATTGCCGACATCACGCTCCAGCAGGTACTGACGCGCGCCAAGTCCTTCGACGTCATCGCCACTCTGAACTTGAACGGTGACTATATCTCCGACGCGCTCGCGGCGCAGATCGGCGGCATCGGCATCGCGCCCGGCGGCAACATCAACTACCTCACCGGCCACGCCATCTTCGAAGCGACCCACGGGACCGCACCCAAATACGCGGATCAGGACAAAGTCAACCCCGGCTCCGTGATCCTCTCGGGTGTGCTCATGTTCCAGTACATGAAGTGGAACGAGGTGGCGGATCTCATCGAGTCGAGCCTCGAAAAAACAATTGCGCAAAAACGCGTGACCTATGACTTCGAGCGACTCATGGAAGGTGCCACCAAGCTCAAGACATCCGAGTTCGCCTCGGCCATGATCGAGAACATGTAAGAAACAGGAGATAGAAATGGGAAGGTACAAAGTTACCGTTATCGGAGCGGGTAATGTTGGCGCCACTACCGCCCAGCGTGTGGCCGATGCCGAGGTTGCCGATGTCGTGATGATCGATATCCTCGAGGGCGTTCCGCAAGGTAAAGGCCTCGACATGCTCGAGGCGTGCCCGGTGAGCGGCTCCGACGTCCGAATCATCGGCACGAATGACTACAAAGACACCGCCGGCTCCGACATCGTCGTGATCACGGCCGGGCTACCGCGCAAGGCGGGGATGAGCCGCGACGATCTCTTGAAGAAGAACTACGCGATCGTCAAAGCTGTCACCGAGCAAGCGGTCGCGAGCTCACCCGACGCGATCCTCATCGTTGTCTCGAACCCGCTCGATGCGATGGTGCAGACCGCGTTCAAAGTCAGCGGTTTTCCGAAAGAGCGCGTGATGGGGATGGCGGGCGTGCTCGACTCCGCCCGCATGCGCGCGTTCATCGCCATGGAGCTGAAAGTCTCCGTCGAGAACATCCACGCCTTCGTGCTCGGCGGCCATGGCGACGACATGGTGCCGCTGCCGCGTTACTCGACGGTAGCGGGCATCCCGCTTCCGGACCTCCTCTCGCAAGAGCGCATCGATGCCATCGTTACGCGTACTCGCAAAGGCGGTGGTGAGATCGTCGGCTTGCTGAAAACGGGCTCGGCTTATTACGCGCCTTCGGCCTCGATCCTCGAGATGGTGAACGCGATCTTGAAGGACAAGAAGAAGATCCTTCCGACCGCCGCCTACCTCGAAGGCGAGTACGGCATCAACGGACTCTATATGGGGGTTCCCGCGAAGCTCGGCTCCAAAGGCATCGAGGAAATCATCGAGATTCACCTGACGAACGAGGAGCGCGCCGCGCTTCAGAAATCGGCGGCCTCGGTCGAGGAGCTCGTCGGCATCATCGGCGTGTAGCGTGTAACGCGATGAACGTTCACGAATATCAGGCAAAAGCACTGCTCGCGCGCTTCGGGGTCGAGACGCCGCGCGGGACTAAAGTCGACACGGTGGAGGGGGCGCTCGCGGCGGCGCAGTCGCTCGGGCTCCCCGTCATCGTAAAGGCGCAGATCCACGCCGGCGGCCGCGGCAAAGGCGGCGGCGTCAAGCTCGCGAAGACCGAAGACGAGGTCAAGACGATTGCGGGCGCGATCCTCGGAATGACTCTCGTGACGGCGCAGACCGGTCCGGAAGGCAAGCTCGTCCGGAAGCTCCTCATCGAAGAAGGGCTCAACATCAAGGACGAGCTCTATGTCAGCTTCCTCATCGACCGCGCCATCGGACGGACGATTTGTATCGCGAGCGCCGCGGGCGGCATGGAGATCGAGAAAGTCGCCGAGGAGACGCCCGAGAAAATCCTGCGCGTCGAGATCGATCCCGCCATCGGGATGCGCCCCTACCAGGCACGCCAGCTCGCCTTTGGCCTCGGGCTCGAGGGCGACGTGCTGAAAAAGGCCGTGCATTTCCTGACGATGCTCTACAGTGCTTTCCGCGGTCTCGACGCTTCGCAAGTCGAGATCAATCCGTGCCTCGTGACCCAAGAGGGTGACGTGCTCGCGCTCGACGCAAAACTTAATCTCGACGACGCTGCGCTCTTCCGCCACAAGGACCTGCTCGAGCTTCGCGACACCGACGAGGAGTCCCCGCTCGAAGTCGAGGCTTCGAAATTCGGCCTGAACTACATCAAGCTCGACGGCAATGTCGGCTGCATGGTGAACGGCGCTGGGCTCGCGATGGCGACGATGGACATCATCAAGCTCGCAGGCGGTGCCCCGGCAAACTTTCTCGACGTCGGGGGAGGTGCGAGCGCCGAACAGATCAAGAATGCGTTCCGCCTCTTGATCTCCGACGACCAGGTGAAAGCGGTGCTCATCAATATCTTTGGCGGCATCTTGCGGGTCGACCGGCTCGCCGAGGGCGTCATCGCCGCGGTGAAAGAGCTCGATGTGAAGATTCCCATCGTCATCCGAGCCGAGGGAACGAATGTAGAGCTCGGCAAGAAGATGCTCGCTGAGTCAGGGCTGAACTTCGTGACGGCCGACAGCATGCAGGAAGCCGCCGACAAAGTCGTCGCGCAGTTGGGAGGTGCGGCGTGAGCGTCCTCATCGACAAGAGCACACGCCTCGTCGTTCAAGGCATCACCGGCCGTGAAGGGCAGTTTCACACCAAAGGCGCCCTCGATTACGGAACCGAGGTCGTAGCCGGCGTGACACCGGGCAAAGCCGGACAGAAAGTCGAAGGCGTTCCCGTCTTCAACACCGTGGCCGACGCGGTCAAGGAAACCGGCGCCAATGCTTCCGTTATCTTCGTGCCGCCGCCATTCGCCGCGGATGCGATCTTGGAAGCCGTCGACGCCGATCTCGAGCTCGTCGTTTGCATCACGGAAGGCGTCCCCACACTCGACATGGTCGACGTGATGCGGGTCGTTGAAGGCTCGAAGACAAGGCTGGTCGGACCGAACTGCCCCGGGCTCATCTCGCCCGGGAAGGCCAAGATCGGGATCATGCCCGGCCACATTCACAAAGAAGGCCCGGTGGGTGTTGTCTCTCGCAGTGGTACTCTGACCTACGAGGCCGTTTATCAGCTGACGAAGCGCGATATCGGCCAATCTACTTGCATCGGGATCGGAGGCGACCCTGTGATCGGAACGACTTTCGTCGACGCGCTCGAGCTGTTCCAGGCGGACGCGGAAACGGAAGCCATCATCATGATTGGCGAGATTGGGGGCACCGCCGAAGAGACGGCGGCCGAGTACATCAAGGCCCATGTCACGAAGCCGGTGGTGTCGTTCATCGCCGGTCAAACTGCGCCTCCGGGCCGTCGCATGGGCCACGCGGGCGCCATCGTAATGGGCGGCAAAGGCACAGCGGCAGATAAAATGGCGACGCTCGAAGCGATGGGCGTCACAGTAGTGAAAAGCCCCGCCGACATGGGCCAAAGAATGAAGGACATCCTCAGTTCATGACCGAAAGAACGTTTTCCATCATCAAGCCAGACGGCGTGCGCCAAGGCGACACCGGCAAGATCCTCGCGCGCATCGAAGAGACCGGCTTCAAGATTCTCGGCCTGCGCATGGTCCAAATGACGAGCCGGCACGCGGAGGGTTTCTACGCCGTGCACAAAGAACGGCCTTTTTTCGGAAGCCTCATGGAGTTCATGTCCTCGGGGCCTTGTGTCGTCATGGTCCTCGAGAAGGAAAACGCCATCGAGGATCTGCGTAAGCTGATGGGCGCGACCGATCCTGCGAAAGCCGATGACGGCACCCTTCGCAAGGATTTCGCGACCTCGATCGAGGCCAACGTCATCCACGGCTCGGATTCGCCCGAAACGGCCGCGTCCGAGATCCCCTACTTCTTCACGTCACTCCAGATTCAAGACTGAGGACTGAGGACTGACGCGATGTCCATCAAAGCGGATAAATGGATTCGAAGGATGGCCCTCGAGCACGGGATGATCGACCCCTTCGTCGATCATCAAATCCGTGAGAACGTGATCTCTTACGGCCTCTCGTCCTACGGCTATGACATCCGCGTCTCGGACGAGTTCAAAATCTTCACGAACGTCAACACCGCGGTCGTCGACCCCAAGAACTTCGATCCGAAGAGCTTCGTCGATTTCAAAGGCGACGTCTGCATCATTCCGCCCAACTCCTTCGCACTCTCGAACACGGTCGAGAATTTTCGCATCCCGCGAAACGTCTACGCGGTTTGCATCGGCAAGTCGACCTATGCGCGCTGCGGCATCATTATTAATGTGACGGGCTTCGATGCGGAGTGGGAAGGCAACGCCACCCTCGAGATCTCGAACACGACGCCGCTCCCGTGCCGTATCTACGCGAACGAGGGCATTGCCCAGGTACTCTTTTTCGAGAGCGACGAAGAATGTGAGCTGTCGTACAAGGACAAGAAGGGCAAGTATCAAGGGCAGGAGCACATCACGTTGCCCAAGCTGGAAAGGGAATAAGTTGAAGCTTGTCGAAGGCGATGCCCTCAAAGCGAGGCTCGCGGCCGACCCGCCGCTGGTCGAAGACTTCGTCGACCAAGAGACGCAGATTCAAATGAACGGCGTCGACTTCACCCTGCGCGAGGTGGCCCGCTTCGGCGACGAGCCCGGCGCCATCGATTTCGACAACTCCGAGCGCCGGACGCCCGAGACCTTCCCGATCGAGCCGGACAGCGACGGATGGTGGCAACTCGAGCCCGGCCCTTACTGGGTCGTCTATAACGAGATCGTGAACATCCCCGCCGACATGTTCGGGATGGCGCGCACGCGCTCGAGCCTCCTCCGAAGCGCCTCCCATATCGGCACCGCGCTCTGGGACTCGGGCTATTCGGGCCGAAGCGGCTCGGTGCTCGTCGTGCACAACCCCGCCGGCCTCCGCCTCAAACGGAACGCGCGCGTCCTACAACTCGTGTTCTACGCCCTCGACGCCCCCGCCGCCAAGACTTACGCGGGCAAGTACCAAGACGAAAACAAATAGCTCCGTTTCTCCCCCTCAGATGTGTGCGGGCCGTGCGGCGGCGTTGAAGCAGGTTAGCGGGTTGAGCTGCGGTTCTGATTTTGTCGCAGAGGCGCCGTCTCATGCGGGCTCAATATTCCCGATAGCAGGTGGCTGGTAGCCGGTAGCTGAGTTACACTTCCGTCATGGCGATCGAGACTGGAACGCGGCTCGGCTCTTACGAGATCGTCGAGCCCATCGGTCGTGGTTCGATGGGGGAGGTCTATCGCGCCAAGGACCTCAAGCTAGGGCGGCAAGTGGCGCTCAAAGCCCTTCTTCCGGAATTTGCCTCCGACGACGACCGGCTTCGGCGCTTCGAGCAGGAAGCTCGCGCGGCTTCGGCGCTCAACCATCCGAACATCGTCCAGATTTACGACATCGGGGAGGACAACGGCACTCATTACATCGTGATGGAGCTCATCGAGGGGACCAACCTTCGCGAGCTCTTGCGTCGCGCGCCCTTCGCCAACGACAAGCTCCTGGAGCTCGCGCAGCAGATGGCTGCCGGCCTTGCCAAAGCGCATGACGCTGGGATCGTTCATCGTGATCTGAAGCCGGAGAACATGATGGTGACGCTCGACGGCTTCTTGAAGATTCTCGATTTCGGGCTTGCCAAGCTTCTCGATGTGCCGTTCGAGACGCACTCGGAAATGGCGACGATGGTGCGCCAGGGGACGCGCCACGGCATGCTCATCGGGACGGTCGAGTATATGTCGCCGGAGCAAGCGTCCGGCAAGTCCGTGGACCATCGCTCGGATCAGTTCTCGCTCGGTTTGATTCTCTACGAGATGGCGACAGGCACGCTCGCGTTCCACCGGGAGACCGCGGCGCAGACGCTCGCGTCGATCATCGAGAGCGATCCAAAGCCCATGGTGGAGCTGAACGAAGCATGCCCGAGCGATCTTGTGCGGATTGTGACGCGGTGCCTTCGTAAGGCTCACACGGAGCGCTACGAAGACACGCGCGATCTGCAACGGGATCTCAAAGCTGTTGCCTTGCATAAACGCGAGCTGGCGCCGCTTCCTCCCGTACCTCAGATCCCGGAGCCCGATGTCCCGTCCTTCGGAGGTGGCTTCCACGGTCAGGTACGGCGAGGTACGGTCTCGAATGTGAAGCGCGAGATTCGCGCAGCTTTCGGCGAGACCGAGTTCCTTCTTCGTTCGAGCGACGGCAGGACCAGGTCGATATCGGAAAGAAGGCTCCGGCGCAAACTACGTCGAAACCGCTTCAGCGGGGACGAAATGGTCCGGCGAGGCGATGAGGGCGAGTGGGTGCCCATCTACAAGAGTGACCTCTTCCGCCAAGAAGTGCCCTATACCGGCGATCCGGCCGTTTGGGTGAGCAAACGCAAGGTCAAGGACTTCCTGCAGCACGCCTGTTCTTTCGTGATGTTTGGGATCGCATGGTACGTGTTCCGGGGCGAAGTGCCCGCGTGGATGGGCTTTTGGGGTATTGGGCTCGCCTTTCACGCCATAGGTACGCTCCCGGCAGCTCTGCCGCTTCTGCGACAAAAGCGAGAGCTCGCCGCGCCGCCCACGCCCGCGCTGCCGGAGACGCCCGCCCCTTTGCCCGACCTGCTCTTGTCCGCCTCTTTTCTCGAGGAAGTCGAGCGCGTCAAAGAGCTGTTGTCGCGGCGGGGCGGCGAGGAGACGCAGCCTCTTGTCGCGGAAGTGGACGCGATCGTGAGCCGGATGCACGACCTCGCCATGAAGCAACGCGACCTTTCCGAGCAAACCTCGCCCGAGGAGCGCGACGCTCTTCGGGACACGCTCGAAGAGGCCGAGCGTAATCTCGTGGCCGCGGATAACACGAATGACCGGCGACTCTACCAGCGTCAGACCGAGGTCGTGAGGCAACGAAGCGAGGCCATCGACAAAGCCTTGGGTGTGCTCGGTCGTCTCAAGGTTCGTCAGGACGTTGCCGAGCAGCAGATCAAACAGCTTCGGTTGGATTTGTCACGCGGGGAAGCGTCGAGCGCGAGCGTGCCGAAGCTCACGTCGAGGCTTTCGGATATCCGGCACGAAGTCGACGCGACCGAGCGGGTAGATGAAGCGATCGCTCGAGAGCTCTCGAGCTAGTGTTAGGGGCTAGTAGATCGCGAAGTCGACCGCGATGCCGGCGATGACATCCACTGGGTTGCCTTTGAATTTTGCCGGGACGAAGATCCACTGCCGCACGCAGCTGACTGCCTGGTCGTTGAGCCCGCCGCCAAGGCCTTGCAGGATGCGAACTTCGCCGATGCGTCCTTCTTTGAGTATGACGACCTCGAGATCGACGGTGCCTTCGATCTTCTTGGCGAGCGCGTCTTGCGTGTATTGAGGCCGCACCTGTTTGCGAAGGATAGGAGGCGTGATGCCTGAGCCCATGCGATAAGCGCCGCCGCCGAAGCCCCCGCCAGTGCCGGGTCCAAGCCCTGATCCTTCACCCTCGCCGATACCGCCTCCGTTACCCGCACCCGCGTTGGTGGCGAGTCCGTCCTGGCCCTCGAGGCCGCCGCGGGTGTTCAGGTCGTCCGGGGCCATGGCGACGACGGGCGCTTTGATCTCGGGCGCCTCCTCTTCGTCTGGCTCTTCTTCCTCTTCGTCTTCCTCTTCCTCGGCAAGGTCAGGATCCTCGAAGACGAGCTTCTCTTCGGGAACTTCCACTTTCACCGCTATCGTGGCCGCGTCTTGACCCTCGATCTGCTGAAGCGACAGAGGATCTTCGCTGCCGTCCCCGCCGCCGCCGCCGCCGCCGGGGCCTGGCTCCATCATGAAGACGAGGCTCGGCGGGTTCCACTTTTCCTCGACGGGCGGCCCTTCGGGGAAGAGAATGGAAATGATGAGCGCGCCCACGACGATGCTTGCATAGGCGAGGGTGGTGTAGACCTGGGTCCGACGCTTGCGGTCCCGACTGTAGAAGGGTGGCTCGATCTCGGTCCCCGAGACCGCGCTGATGATGTCGTCATTTCTGAAGACGTCTTGGAGCCAGGCGAAAAACTTCATCTAATTCTAATTTTCCTCCGAACGCGTCGAGGATGCAAGAGAACCTTTCACATTACCGTCTGATACACTCCGATTGTAAGCCATGAGCCTCCCGATCCGCCTTTGTGTGGAAGACTCCATCGCCCGGATTACTTTCGATCTTCCGGGGGAAAAGGTCAACAAGCTTTCGCGAGCGGTGATGGAACGGCTCGGTGAAGTGCTGGACGAGCTCGAGGGGCGCACCGATATTCGCGGCGCGGTGCTCGATTCCGCGAAAGCCGGCGTCTTTAACGCGGGAGCCGATGTAAACGAGATCGGCTCGGTGACGGATGGCGAGGCGGCGGCCGTGGCTGTGCGCGCGGGCCAGGCTCTCATGAACCGCATCGAAGGGCTGCCGTTTCCCGTCGTCGCCGCTATCGGTGGAGTATGCCTCGGGGGCGGAACGGAAATAGCTCTCGCTTGCGACGCCCGGGTGGGCTCGGATCACCCACGCTTCCAGCTTGGCCTCCCCGAGGTCAATCTTGGAATCCTGCCCGTCTGGGGCGGTGCGACGCGGCTCCCGCGCCTCATCGGGCTTCCCAAAGCGCTCGATTTCATTCTCCGCGGACGCCCCGTGGACGCCAAGCGGGCGGAGCGGCTCGGCATTCTCGACCGGGCGGTCAGCCATGGCGAGCTCGAGAAGCGGTCCCTCGAGCTTCTCCACGCCCTCATCGAAGGCGAGCGTCCCCGCCGCCGGAAGCTGCCCCTTAGAGAGCGCCTTTTGTCCGGAAATCCTCTCGGCCGGGCCCTATTGTTCTCACAGGCGAGAAAGCGTGTGCTCGGCCAGACGAAAGGTCACTATCCGGCACCTCTCGCCATCCTCGACGTGCTCAGGCGGGGGCAGGCGTCCAAGAAACGCTCGTTCGAGCTCGAAGTCGAGCATGCGAAAAAGTTGCTGCCGGGCGCCGTGTCGAAGAATCTGGTCCATTTGTTCTTCTTGAACGAAGACGCCAAGAAAGATCCCGGCATAACCGACGACTCCGTCGAGCCGAAGCCGGTCGCGAGCGCCGCCCTGCTCGGTGCGGGCATGATGGGTGGCGGGATTGCCCGGATCGTGGCGTCGCGCGATATCCCGGTCCGGCTGAAGGATATAAGCCCGGAGGCGCTCGGGGCCGGGCTTTCCGCCGCGCGCTCGATTTTCGAGCGCCGGGTGAGGCGGAAAAGGATGACGCGCTGGGAGCTTGAGCGCATGATGGCGCTCATTACGACGACGCTCGATTTCAGCGGGTTCAAGAACGCGGATGTCGTTATCGAGGCCATCGTCGAGGACATGGAGATCAAGAAGAGCGTTTTTCGGGAGCTCGAGCCAATGGTCTCTGAAAGCTGTTTGATAGCGTCCAACACTTCCACCCTTTCCATAAGCGACATGCAGATCGTTCTCGAGAGGCCCGAGCGGATGGCGGGCTTTCACTTCTTCAACCCCGTCGACCGCATGCCGCTCATCGAAGTGATCCGGGGCGAGAAGACGGACGACAGGACGACGGCCTCGCTCGTGGCACTCGCCAAAAAGCTCGGAAAGACCCCGGTCGTGGTGAAGGATGGTCCCGGGTTCCTCGTAAACCGCATTCTCGGTCCCTATCTGAACGAGGCGGGCCATCTTTTCGAGGAATGCGGTGACATCGCAGCCATCGATCGCGCTTTCGTCGCCTTTGGCATGCCGATGGGCCCCCTCCGTTTGCTTGATGAGATCGGGCTCGATGTGGCCGACAAGGCCGGCAAAGTACTGAGCGCGGCATTCGGTGACCGCGCGGCGCCCTCGAAAGTCGTATCGAAGCTCGTCGCCGAGGGTCGGCTGGGGAAGAAAGCTGGACGCGGTCTCTACCGCTATGACGGCAAAAAGGAGTCTCCCGATGAAACGGTCCTCACGATCGTCGGCGTGGATCGCGGCCCGGCCCGGCCCGCCGAAGACTGCGTCGAGCGCGGGCTCGGGCTCATGATTGCGGAGGCCGCGCGTTGCCTCGATGAGGGGATCGTGCGCAGCCCGGGAGAGCTCGACCTCGCGATGGTGATGGGCACCGGCTTTCCGCCATTTCGCGGTGGATTGCTTCGCTACGCCGACCATTACGGTGTGGCGCGTGTCGTCGACGACCTCGCCAAGTGGAGCGGTCAACTCGGGAGCCGCTTCGATCCCCCACCATCGCTCCGGGACCGCAAAACGTTCTACCGGCAAAAAATGTAGTCAGTCTGGCTAAATCGTTTCGATTTTAGGGCAGCCGCGGCTAGTTTTGTAGGGTAATCACCACAGCGAGGCGGGGGAGTTTTTCCACAGCCCACTCAAGTCACTGCAAAATAAGAACTAATGAGAATAGCCGATGGGGGGGGCTTCTGGCACGTGAGTTGCATTACTAAATGGTCAATCGTTGCGGAGGTTGATCATGGCAGAAGCGATTCCGAAAGCTATGTGGTCCGAAGCGGAAGAGTACAGTAAGCGCCTGTTCTACTGGGAGTTCTTGGTAAATAACTGGCTCATTCCCGGCCCTGCCATCCTCAAGGACAACGACGCGCTCGACTCCTTCATGGAGCCGCGTGTCGCGAGCCTGCACGACTACGGCTGGCTTCTGGAGCCAGACTCCCTCGTCGAACAATGATCGCGTAGAGACGATCTGAGGACTCCTCGGCGACTAGCTCGAGGAGGCCGGAATCTACCGCTTTTTGTAACTGTCGCTTCATGCGCGGCCCGAGCCTCCCTTCGTGGGCCAACACGTAGCGGACGCCCTTGCTCTCCATGGCGCGCAAGCCTCGTAAGAAGTCACGCCGCATGAGCTGGCGATAGGCGAGCCCATAGCTCGGCGGCGCGAAGCCGCTATAGCCGTTCACGATTTGGCGGTGGTGGAAGATCGATCGATAAACGAAGATCGCGTTGTCCTGGAACCGCTCGGGTGGCGGCAGCGGGAGCTCGACCATCGCGCCAGAATCGGGCAGCGTTTCCACGTGACGATAGATCGCGGGGTAGGACGGCGCTTCCATTCGGAAACCGAGCGGCGCTGCGAAACATTCGAGGGCGGCGACGAGTACGAGAGCCCATCGTAAGCCGCGCCGCTTGACGCGCGTCAGGCCGATGGCGGCGAGCAGTGCTACGGCGAGCAAAAACAACACGCCCGCGCGCGACGGCACCCGCAGGGCCCGATAGGGTGCGGCAACATTGTACAGAAACGTAAACAACCCCAACGAGGGGCCGAGCGACAGAGCCACGCCGAGAAGGCCCACTGCCACCCAGCACCATTTGCGCTCCCGCTCCCGCCCAGCCGTCAGGAGCGCAGTGGCCGCGAATGCGAGCGCGATGAATCCGGGGAACAGGGGCTCGTTCGCTTTTGGAAGAAAAGCGTGGAGCCACGAGAAGCTCGACAGATATTCGGTAAGCCCAGCGGAAAACTCGGCCGCCGCTTGCAGCGAGCGCACCCGCCCTGATTGAAGCTTGTCCAGATAGGGGAGGACGAGAGGCATCACGAGCACGACCGCGAGCGCACCGCCGACGACCAGCTGCCGGAAGGCACGCCGCCGCTTTTCTTTGGGCACCCAGTAGAGCTCGGTGAGCGCCACGATCGGGACGGCGCTCGCCACGTAGACCGCGTAGTAAACGCTCGAGCCGAACGTCAACAACGCCGTGAGCGCAAAGCCGACCGTGGCGTATCCGCGTCCCCTCCCGGCGATGAGCCATCGTACCAAGACGAAGCTGAGCGGGATGCCGAAAGCGAGCTGAAGCTGCAAGTGCGGCAGATGAGCAAAGCGATACGGCGCGAAGGCGAACAATATTCCCGCGAGATAGGCCGCGAGGCGATCGTGCGTGAGCTCGAAGGCGAGCGCGAAGGTTGCGAGGCCGGAAAAAACGAACGCTGCGAGGAGCACGACGTTCACGAGAAGAATCGGGTTGTCAGAAACGAGCGCCACGGGGGCCGCGATGAGAGCCGCGGTCAGAAGGTTCTCGGAATAGGCGAGAGCGCCCTTCTCCGGAAAGAAGATATTTGCGTCGAAGAGATGAAGCGGGTCGTTTCGCAACTGCTTGAGATTCCACGAAACGATGAAGCCGTTCAAGAGGGCGTCGGGACTGTCGAGGCGATTCGCTTGTCCCAGCGCGGTTGCGAGCGGAAAGGTGAAAACGAGGCTCGCGAGAGTAAAAATGCCGGCGGCGGCGAGAAGCTCCCGGGCGCTCAGTGTCTTGGGCACGGCAGATTATCGCAAAACGGCGAGCAATCACGTATCAAATCTGCTATCTTCTTCCGACGCAGTAAAGAAATGAGGCGAATGACTATGAAGCTGCCCGTGGCGGTGGTTCTTCTCGTGGGCTTGTTTGGGCTCGAAGCAGAGCTCGCCGCGCAGGAGTGGATCAAGTTCGAGACGATCGACCAATCGGCCCTCCCCATCGTGCGTTCGCGCTTGAACGGGATGGGGCCCCATCGGCTCGTCATCGACGTGAGCTTCAAAGAGCTCGCTCTCGACACGATCATCGTCGAGGGGTCGGGCATGGAGCTTCTGAGCCGTGGCGAGGAGAAGGAGATCGACTATTACGGCAGGAAAGAGAAAGTGCCGGTGAGGTATCTTCAAACACTCGAGGTCGGCGCCGCCACATTCCAGCTCGTCCGCACATTATTGATTGCAGGCGAGGACGCTACCGGGATGGGCGGTCTTCGAAGCTACGGCCGCATTGGCCGCGATGTGCTGGAGACGCTTCGCTTGACCGTACACTACCCGCGGCGGCTTTTGTTGCTCGAGCCGTCCCCGAGCGATGTCCCACCGGGCGGAGTGACCTACACGTCGGCCGGCCGCTTTCTTCTCATCCCCGTTCGTCTCGAGCGTGAAGGCGCCACTGAGGATGTCGACGTCGAGGTCGAACTGGTTTTGGACGCCGGCACGTCGAACACGGTGCTCGATCGGCGATGGGCGGTGAATATGGGTTTTGCCAAGAAAAAAGCGACTCAGACGGTCATCCCGAAAATTGTAGTGGGAGCTTTCTCCATCGAGGACTTGCCCGTGCTCCTTGGCGAAATGCACGAGCTTCCCTATGACGGCAAGCCCGTGGGCGTCATAGGGGCGGATCTGTTGAATCGAATCTCGGTATCCTATGATTTCGCGCGCGATCTGGTGTGGTTCAAGAGGGTGGAGAAAGACGCCTCGTGATCCATCCGTACCGCGGCGAAACACCGAACATTCACGAAACGGCTTACATCGCGGACGGCGCCCATGTCATCGGGGACGTTGTCGTCGGCGCCGATGCAAGCATCTGGTTCGGCTCGGTGCTTCGAGGCGACGTGAATTACATTCGCATCGGCGCGCGCACGAATATCCAAGATTTGACGGCCATCCACGTCAACGAAGGGACGAGCCCGACGATCGTGGAAGACGATGTCACGGTTGGACATCGGGCGATCTTGCACGGCTGCCGGGTGCGCTCGGGCTCCCTCATCGGGATGGGGGCTATCGTGCTCGACGATGCGGTGATCGAAGAGCAAGCCTTCGTCGCCGCGGGCGCCGTGGTCAGCCCGGGTACGGTCGTACCGGCGAGGAAGCTTGCGCGCGGCGTTCCAGCTAGAATTGTGCGAGACTTGACGGAAGAAGAGCTCGACCACCTTCGCTATTCGGCGAAGGTCTACCACGATCTAAAAGACGAATATCGAGCCCGGAGACAATCTTGAACGGCTGGCGGAGGACGCATACCTGCGGCGAGCTCGGAGCGGAAGAAGTCGGGCAGTCGGTGGTGCTCATGGGGTGGGTGGATGTCGTTCGCGACCTCGGCGGCATCACTTTTCTCGAGCTGCGCGATCGTATGGGCGTGACGCAGATTCTGATTAGTCCATCGTCAGGCGCAGACGTCAAGAACACCGCCAAGCGGGTGGGCTCGGAGTGGGTCGTCGCGGTGAAAGGGGAGGTACTGCGACGCGCGGAGGACAACGTCAATAAGAGCGTCGCGACGGGGGAGATCGAGGTGCGTGCGGACGGGATCGAAGTCCTTTCCGAAGCGAAGACGCCGCCTTTCGAGCTTAACGAGGGCGTCAAAGTCAGCGAGGATTTACGACTCCGCTACCGTTATCTGGATTTGCGACGCGCTCCCATGCGGCGCAATCTCGAAAAACGCAGCAAGCTTGGCTTTGCTGCCCGCGAATATCTGGTCGGCCAGGGCTTCAACGAGATCGAGACGCCTTTCTTGACGAAGTCGACCCCCGAGGGGGCGCGCGACTATCTCGTGCCGAGTCGCGTGCACAAAGGCTCGTTCTACGCGCTTCCACAGTCGCCGCAAATCTTTAAGCAGCTCCTCATGATCGCCGGGATGGAGCGCTACTTTCAGATCGTGCGCTGTTTCAGGGACGAGGATCTCCGCGCGGACCGCCAGCCGGAGTTCACCCAAATCGATATCGAGATGTCCTTCATCGAGCCTCGGGACATTTACAGCCTCGTTGAAGGTCTCTTCGTCCACATGTTGCGGGCGATCGATATCGATGTCAGCGCACCGTTCCCGAAGCTGAGATATGACGAAGCTATTGACAGGTATGGCTCGGACAAGCCCGACCTCCGTTTCGGCTGCGAGATTTCAGACCTTGGAGGCGTCGTCCGAGGCTCGGGCTACGGGATCTTCGAGAGCGTTCTCGAGGGCGGCGGGGTCGTGCGCGCCATCGTCGCCAAAGGCTGCGCGGGCTATTCCCGCAAAGATCTGGACAATTTGGAAGTTTCGGCGAAAGCGCTCGGCGCCAAAGGTCTCGGCTGGGCGCGCTGGACCGATAGCGAGCTGAAATCTCCGCTTGCGCGTCATCTCGGTGACGATCGCATGAAACAGGCTTTCGAGACCGCGGGCGGCGGCGTCGGCGACCTTCTTCTCATCGTCGCGGGCGAGCGCTCCCGCACTTCCTCCGTCCTCGGCGGCCTGCGGATCGAGCTCGCGAAGCGCGAGGGCTGGATTCGAGAGGGGGAATGGAAATTCGTCTGGGTGACCGAGTTTCCGCTCCTCGAATACTCGGAATCCGACGGGCGCTGGTACTCGATGCATCACCCTTTCACCTCCCCTCATCCGGAGGATATGGACCTCATCGACACGGATCCCGGCGCCGTGCGCTCGCTCGCTTACGATGTGGTCGCGAACGGCTACGAGCTCGGGGGCGGGAGCATCCGTATCCATAATTCGGGGGTCCAGGAAAAGATCTTCAAAGCACTCGGCTTGAGTGACGAGGAGGCGAAGGAGAAATTTGGCTTCTTTCTCGAGGCGCTTCAATACGGCACCCCGCCTCATGGCGGGATTGCGCTCGGCTTCGACCGCATCGCGATGTTGGCCGTGGGTGGGACGAGCCTGCGGGACGTGATCGCCTTTCCGAAAACGACCTCGGCGCTCGACATGATGACCGGCTCGCCGTCGGATGTGACTTCCGCCCAGCTCGACGAGCTCGGTATCGCGCTCAAAAAGGTCTAGACAGGTAAACCTGAAAGCGTGCCAACCGCAGAGGGAGCCGATTCTCCTTCTTCATCCCCACATCCCCTCGCTTTTAGAAACGCCGCTCAAAAGCAAGGAGACGTGGGGATAGGAAGGAGAGGTGGGGATAAGAGAGTGCACTGGTTTGACGGGCCTAGCGGGCTGTGCTACGTTCAGGTTGAATTATGCACGATCTCGCTCGTCGTCACTTTTCGCCGGTCGGCCCTATCCCAACCCCATAATTTGAGAAAACGAAACGCTTTTGCGTTGTCGCACTATCTAAAGGATGGGGTTTCCCCAAGGGAGGCGAGCGCTTTCATTACATGAAGAAGATTTCGGTTCCCGAAGACGGGGCGCGCGCCCTTTTCGGCGTTCACGACGAGAACCTGAAATCCCTCGAAAAATCTCTCGGCGTGCAGATCATAAGCCGCGGAGAGGATCTTCTCGTCGAGGGCGACAGCGAGCAAGTCGCGAAGGTCGAGAACATCTTCGGGCAGCTCTCGGAGCTCGCTCAAAACGGCCATCGTTTGTCGGCGGGCGACCTTCGCGTAGCACTTCGACTGATTCGGCAAGATCCGGAAGTTTCGCTCCGGGATTACTTCTTCGACGCCGTGATTCACCCGACGAAGCACAAGAAGGTCATGCCGCGAAGCCTCAATCAGCTCGCTTATATCGAGGCGATAGAGGCGCACGACATCGTTCTCGCCATTGGGCCGGCGGGCACCGGAAAGACCTATTTGGCGGTGGCGATGGCGGTCGCGGCGCTCAACCAAAAGAAAGTCAACCGCATCGTCCTCGCTCGGCCCGCGGTCGAAGCGGGGGAGAAGCTGGGCTTTCTCCCGGGAGACTTGCAGGAAAAAATAAACCCGTATTTGAGACCGCTCTACGACGCTCTCTATGACGTCATGGATGCCGAGAAAGTGGTGCGGCTCATCGAGCGCGATATCATCGAGATCGCCCCGATTGCCTTCATGCGAGGGCGAACCCTCAATGAGAGCTTCGTCATCTTGGATGAGGCGCAGAACACTACCTCCGAGCAGATGAAGATGTTTCTCACGCGGATTGGTTTCGGCTCCAATGCCGTCGTGACAGGCGACGTGACCCAAATCGACCTGCCTCATGGAAAGATCAGCGGGCTCGTAGAGTCCGCCGAAATCTTGTCGGACATCCCGGGCATCGCCTTCGTGCACTTCGACCCGACGGACGTGGTCCGCCACCCGCTCGTACAATCCATCATTCGGGCCTATGATCGAAAGAAGCAAGGGTCGCGACCGAGCACGAGCGACGCGACGAAGGCTGTCGATGGCTAAAATCGAACCAAGCGCGCCGAAGAAAAACGAGAAGTCTCACCGCGGTCCGAGAAGATTGCGGGTGCGCGATCTCATCGACCTTACCTACGCTTCGGTCTGGCCGTGGCTCGTCCTCTTCGTCATCGGTCTCACGGTCCTTTTGGCGCCGGGGCTGAATTTCCGCATACAGGAATTCGAGCTCGGTCAAGTCTCGCCGGTCACCATCCGCGCGCCGACCGATTTCAGCTATGAAGATGAAGTGACGACCGAGGCGCGCCGCGTCGAAGCAGGCGAGGCCGTTCACGAGATCTTCGACTTCAACGATGGCGCGATGACGGATGCGCGGAGCCGAATTGCCTCCGCTTTCGAGCTTGGTCGAGAGGCGCTCGGGATCACACCTACAGCCCAAGGCGAAGAGCGTGAGAGAGAAGAGACCGAAGACACGTCAAAGCCTGTCGACGACGAGCCTTCGGACCTCGTCATGCCTCGCGAAGAGCTGATGGCGGCTTTGCAGGATCGTCTCGAGGTAACGCTCCGCGACGAAGAGCTAGAACTCTTGCTCGAGCATGAGTTTTCGCCCAACATCGAGCAGGTTCTGACGCAGGCCGTGACGAGTGTCTTGTCGCGAGATATCGTGGCGAGCAAGGAGAGACTCCTGGCTTCGGGGCGCCCAATCCGCCGCCGCGAGGAGATAAGCAAAGCGTCACAGATCCGCCGCGATTTCTCGAGCATCCTCACGAGCGAAGAAGCGCAGGAGCTTTTGGTCCTGCAAATAGCGAGCACGTCGGACTTGCGTCAGGCGGAGAGAAGAAAGCTCTCGGCCCTAGGCTCCCGCTTCGTCGAGCCGACGCTCCGCTTCGCTTTCGCCGATACGGAGAGAGCACGGAGCGAGGCACGCGCGGGCGTGGATTCTGTTTACTATCAGGTGCCGCGCGGCAAGACGATCGTGCGCGTCGGGGACGAGATCGACGAGAACGTTCTCCGGCAGCTCGAGTTTCTTGCATCGGAGCAGGATCAGCGATGGAGTCTCGCCGGTGTCGTCGGCGCTCTTTTACTTGCCGGCGTCATCTTGTTGATCCAGTGGTATCTCCTGCGTCCGGTACGCAGCGGGGATGCCTGGAGACGTCAAACCTTCGCTCTCGTGGGCATCGTTGTGGTCGGCCATCTCGCGCTCGCGCGCATCGCGTTCCTGGTCGCGCGGCTCGTCTCCGAGCAGCTCGTCGTTGCGCCGTTCCACAACTCGAGCTCGTATTACTACGCCGTGCCCTTCGCCGCGGTGGCGGTCTTGATCTTGCTACTCGAGCATACGCCGACGGCACTTCTCGCATCGGCCTTGTTCACGATTGCTCTCGGGGTCATGACGGGGAACCTGGAGCTCGCCATTTTTTGCCTGGTCTCCTGTCTGACCGCCATCCTCGGCCTGTTTCAATTCAAGCGCCGGACGGAGCTCTTCAAGATCGGTCTTTTGATTGGGAGCATGAACTTTACCACGGTGCTTGCAATCGATCTTCTGACGGAGCGCTATTTTCCGCTGAGCACGCTCAGTTTCGATCTGCTTTGTGCGTTTCTCGGCGGCGCTAGCGTCTCGCTCGTGGTCTCGTTCTTGCTACCTGCCTTCGAGTCGCTGTTCCATCGCACGACGGATATCCGCCTTCTCGAGCTCGCCAATAATAATGTTCCTGTTTTGCGGCAGCTTGCGCTCGAGGCTCCGGGCACCTACCATCACAGCGTTGTGGTTGGCTCGCTTTCCGAGGCCGCGGCCGAAGCCATCGGCGCGAACGCCGTCTTCTGCCGGACGGCGGCGATGTATCACGACATCGGGAAGCTGACCAAAGTGGGCTATTTCGTCGAGAACCAAACGGGTGCAAACAAGCACGATACGCTTTCTCCGCGGATGAGTGCGCTCATTATAGCGAGCCACGTGAAAGAAGGCATCCAGATGGCGAAGGAGATCGACCTTCCCCAGGACATCATCGACGTCATCCCTCAGCACCACGGAACGAAGCTCATCACTTACTTCTACGAGAAGGCGAAAGAGCATCAGGATCCCGCGCTAGGCGAGGTAACCGAGGAAGAGTTTCGCTATCCCGGTCCGAAGCCGCAGACCAAAGAGGCCGGCATCATCATGATCGCGGACGCGGTGGAGGCCGCGTCCCGTACCCTGGACGAGCCAAGCCCTGCCCGTCTAAAGGGCATGGTCCGTCAGATCATCGATTACGTTTTTCTCGATGGACAGCTCAACGAGTGCGACCTGACCCTGCGAGACCTCGAGAAAAGCGCGCAGGGCTTTCTGAGAGTGCTCATGGGCATCCATCATCAACGCGTGAGCTATCCGGGTTTCGATTTCGAGAAGGAGGTCGAGCCCGTCGTCGTTCAGGACAGCTGATGCCAGATCCACTCATGCCAGGACAACTGATCAAAGACGACCCCGAGCCAAGTCTAGTTGTTAGAAATCTGCAGCGGCGCTTCAAAGTCGACCGCCGCAAGCTGGAATTCTTTCTCTCTCGCGTCGCGGGCTCGACGGGGGCCGACGAGAGCTCTGCTACACTCGCTCTTGTCGGGGATGCTCGGATCCAGGCGCTCAATCGTGATTATCGCGGCTATGACAAGCCGACCGACGTCTTGTCGTTCCACGGCGTGGGCGAAAGTGAGGACTATCTCGGCGACATCGTTATCTCTGTCGAGACGGCCTACCGGCAAGCGAGAAGGCGCGGCAGTAATTTGAAACGCGAGCTCGAGGTCCTGACACTTCACGGGTTCCTACATCTGCTCGGCTACGACCACGAAACGGATGACGGCGAGATGCGCCGCATCGAATATCGCTTGCGCCGGAGATTCCGGCTCACCATCCCGAGGTGCGCTGCATGATCTCCTCTTGGTTCGCGGCTCTCGGCATTACCCTATTGCTGGCACTCGCGTTTTTTCTCGCGCTCATCGATGTTGCCTTCGACTACTTCAGCAAGATCTCGCTTCGCACTTATCACGAGGAGGGGTGGAAGCTCAAATATTTGACCCGCTCGCTCGAAGATCCGATGAGCTTTCTCCTGCCGCTGCGCATCGGGCTTCAAGGCGCGTTCATGGGGATCACCGTTCTCGTCACGATGTTGTTCTTATCCTCAACCGCGCCGCAACCGCTCCTTTTGGCCTTCGGCACCATGATCGCGATCTTTCTCGTCTTTCGCGAGACCTTTCCGAACATCATCGCGCGCAAAAATCCTGAACGCGTCCTGTTGAAGCTCCTGCCGGCCTTCCGCGTCTATTCCAAGCTCGTCACGCCCATCAGCCGGCCCCTCTTTCGATTCGTCGGCGCGTTCATCCACGAGAGCGAAAACGACGAAGCCCCTACCGACGAGGACGTGCAAGCTTTTATCGAAGCGGGTGAGGAAGAAGGTATCCTCGAAGGCGACGAAGGGCGCATGGTGCAGTCTATCGTCGACCTCGGCGACAAAGTCGTGCGCGAGGTCATGACGCCGCGCCCGGAAATGGTGGCGATCCGACACAACGCCAGTCTCAGGGAATTGCGGGCACTTTTTACCAAGGAGAAACATGCGCGCGTCCCTGTCTATCGCGACAGCCTCGATCACATCGAAGGGCTTATCTTTGCGATCGACTTGATCGCTTTTCTCGAGGCGAATCCGGATGCCGCGATCACATCTCTCATACGGGACGTGAGCTTCGTCCCGGAGACGAAGAAAGTCGCGGCCCTTCTCGCCGAGCTCCAAAAGACGAATCAAACGCTGACGATGGTCGTCGACGAATATGGCGGGATCTCGGGTCTCGTGACCGTGGAGGACATCCTCGAAGAGATCGTGGGCGAGATTCATGACGAGTTCGACGAAGTGGACGAGGAGATCGTCAAGGAGCGCGAAGGCGTCTTTCTCGTCAGCGGCCGTGCGGATATCGACGATGTGAAGGAACAGCTGCACTTCGAAGTGAACGGTACCGGCTTCGAGACGGTTTCGGGCTATGTTCTCGATTCGATAGGGCGTATCCCGCGGGTGGGTGAGGTCATCGAGAATGCGGGCCTTCGCATCGAAGTCGTGGATGCGGACGGCCAGCGTATCAACAAGGTTCGCTTCCGCTTGGAGGGCGCTTCCTGAGAGCGCCTTTTCTGTCGTCTTCATGCGTTCCGGATTCATCTCCATCGTCGGCCGGCCGAACGTCGGAAAGTCCACGCTCTTGAACCGGCTCGTCGGCCAAAAGGTCGCGATCGTCACCGCCAAACCCCAGACAACGCGGAATCGAATCCTCGCAGTCGCGAATCGGCCCGACGCGCAAATGGTTTTTTACGATACGCCCGGCATTCACAAAGGGCGATACGCGATGGATCGGATGATGCTGCAGGCGGCTCTGTCGAGTCTGAAGCGAGTGGACATCATTTTGCTGATGATCGATGTCGGCAAGAGGTTTGGGAGCAGAGACGAGCACGTGATGAAGCTCATTAATGAGGTCCACGTGCCTGTGATTCTAGGCATCAACAAGATCGATTCGAGCAAGAAGCATGACATCCTTCCCGTGATCGATGCCTATCGGCACAAGCACGATTTTGCCGATATCGTGCCTTTCTCCGCGCTGACGGGCGATAACGTCGATCGTCTCGAATCCGTGCTCAAGAGCTACCTCCCAGAGGGTGAAGTTCTCTATCCGGAAGAAACGCTCACCGATCGCCCGGAGCGCTTCTTCATCTCCGAGATGGTGCGGGAAAAAATCATGGAGCTCACGCGTCAAGAAGTGCCGCACTCGACGGCCGTTCTCATCGACTCCTGGGAGGATGGTGACGAGCTCACCCGCATCGAGGCTTCCGTTCTCGTCGAGCGTGATTCACAGAGAGTGATCCTTCTCGGCCGCGGGGGCTCCATGATGAAGAAAATCGGAACCGCGGCTCGTAAAGATGCAGAAGCTTTTCTTGGGACGAAAGTCTATCTCGGCCTCCACGTCAAAGTGCGCGGCGACTGGCGCGAGAATAGGCAGCTCCTGACCGAGCTCGGCATCGACTCGCGCTGAGTCGTTTCCCCCACGATCCCGCGTGTGGAAAAACTGTGATCAAGATCATGTTGATCCGTCGCTCACCGTTCGATACAGTGTTCCTCCCCTCAAGAATCGTGCGGTTCGAAGGAGCAGGCGTTATGACGGAGCGGCTTGGGAGTTCTTTCTCGAATAGGTCTGGGCGAGGGCTTCAGGCTCTTCTTACTTCCGTGCTCTTGTTAGCGTTGGGCGCGGCGGCGAGCGCGCAGGGGCCTCGCGAGCGACGTGACTACGACCGGCGGACGCGGCTGACGTTATCGGCGCGGCCCGGGGCCGATCAGATGGATGCTTTGGCCGCGCTGCGCGACGAGCTCGGAGGCTCGCTCCTCGATTCGATAGACGCCATGTCCGGAGTGACCCGAGGCCTTTACAATCCTGTCGGGAAGCTCACGCCGCCGAACGCGGGCGAGCCACTCGACATCGCAATGCGCTTCGCGCGTGAGAACGCGACGCTTTTGGGTCTCGAACTGTCCGATTTGGACGAGATCGAGGTGTGCGACGTCGTGCGCTCGGGTTTCTCGGGCGCAGCCCACGTCTATCTCTGTCAGAAACACCAGGGGCTCGAGGTGTTCAATGCTCAGCTTCATGTGAACGTGAGCGGCGACGGCTCGGTCCTGAGCGTGAACAATAGTTTTGTGCCCGGCTTGGCGTCCGAGCCGAGAGAGAAAGCGGCGAGTATCGGAGCCGAAGACGCCTGTATGGCGGTGGCGAATCATCTCGGGATTCGCAGGATTGGACGAAGAATCCGTCTCGCCGATCTGTCGACGGAGCCGATCGTGCCCAAGCTCATTTGGGTGCCCGAAGGCAGGAACGTAAGGCTCGCGTGGCGGTTTCAGCTCCACACGCCGGACGGCCAACATGTCTACGACGTGACGGTCGACGCGGAGGCTGGTCCGGATCCCGACGACTCGGGCCGTGTCATCACGCGTTTCGACCGCGTGTCCCCGGGACTCTACGAAGTGTACGGCATGCCCGTCGAGTCGCCGAGCCACGCCGCGGTTGTGTCCCCCGCCGACGGCCGTGACATCGTTGTCAATCCTGAAGACAGCGTGGCCTCGCCGCTCGGCTGGCACGACGATGGAACGCAGTCCTATCAGATCATGCGCGGCAACAATGTCCACGCTTACGACGACCGCGACGCGAATGACGAACCGCCGGCCGCGCAGCCGGATTGCGGCCCCGGCCTCGAATGCTCGTTCCCGCTCGACTTGACCACCGATCCGAGCACCTATAAATCGGCGGCGGTCGCGAACCTCTTCTATTGGTCCAACATCGTCCACGACGTGCAATATCGCTACGGTTTCGACGAAGCCGCGGGAAACTTCCAGTTCGACAATTTCGGACTCGGCGGTCTAGGTGGAGATGCGGTGCGGGCGGAAGCCCAAGATGGAAGCGGCATCGACAACGCCAACTTCACCGCGACCCCGGATGGCACGCCTCCCAAAATCCAAATGTTCCTTTGGGATTTGACCTTTCCCCTTCGCGACGGAGACTTCGACGCTGGGATCATCGTGCACGAATACGGCCACGGCATCTCCACCCGGCTCGTGGGCGGGCCTTCGACGATCAGTTGTCTCTCGAACCTGCAGCAGCCGGGCGAAGGGCTGAGCGACTTTTGGGCGCTCGTCTATACGGCCCGTCCGGAAGATGCGGGTTCCGATCCGAGGGGGATCGGCACCTATGTTCTCGGCTCTCCTCCGGGCGGTCTCGGTATTCGCACGCAGGCTTATAGCACCGACGTAAGCGTCAACACGCACACCTACGCAACCATCCAAGGCATGGCGGTCCCGCACGGAGTCGGTGAAGTTTGGGCGCAGGCGGCTTGGGAGGCTTATTGGACGCTGGTCCACTTGCACGGCTTCGACGCCAATCTCTACGACGCGATGGGGGGCGCCGGCAATCAGCGAATGATGCTCTACGTCAACGAAGGCCTGAAGAACACGGCCTGCTCGCCGACCTTCACCGACGTGCGCGACGGCATCATTCAGGCCGCCATCGACAATTATGGCGGTGAAGATGTCTGCTTTCTATGGGAGGCGTTCGCCGGCTTTGGCCTCGGTGCGGATGCTGTCAGCGGCGGGCCGTTCAGCACCTTCGCCATTAACGGTTTTGAAGTTCCCTCTTCTTGTCTAGCCGGACCGCGGGTGGTCTCTCCGATCTCGGGGAGCGTGCTGACTGGCAGCACGGTGACCTTCGATTGGACTCCGGACCAGGACGTGGTCGACGAATGGGAGCTCGATATCGGATCGAGCCGAGGCGCATCCGACATCTACGCGAGCGGTTCTCTTCCCGGAGGGACCCTGTCGGCGATGGTTGCCACGTTGCCCGTCGACGCCCGGCCTGTCTTCGCCCGTCTCAACTATCTCGTTGGAACGGAATGGGGCTTTCGCGACGCGCTCTATACCGCCGATCTCGCGACGCCCGAAATCGTCGACCCCGTCCCTGGCTCCGTGCTCGATGCATCGATGGTGACTTTTACATGGGACGACTTCGGCCTGCCCGTCGAGAACTGGAGCCTCGATATCGGTTCGGCTCCCGCGTCCGGAGACTTCTACGCAAGCGGTACGTTGACGAGCGACGTTTTGACCGCGGACGTCACCGGGCTCCCGACCGACGGCCGGACGATTTACGCACGCCTTCAATATTTCTTCGACGGTAATTGGAAGTTCGTCGACGCGAGCTATGTCACGGCCGACATCGTTCCGACACTCACGACCCCCACGCCCGGCTCGACGCTTTCTGGCTCGAATGTCACGTTTGCGTGGGACACAAACGGCTCTCTCGTCGACGATTGGGTGCTCTATGTCGGTTCGTCGCCCGGCTCGAGCGACGTCTTCAATAGCGGCCCTCTAGGACCCGATCGATCATCGATCGACGTCACGGACCTTCCCACGAACGGCGCGCCCATTTATGTGCGGCTCCGCTATGCCTTTCGGTTCGCGTGGAGCTCGATCGACTACGTCTATACGGCTTCTGACCTCGCGCCCGAGATTCTGAGCCCTGTTCCTGGGAGCGTGCTTTCCGGGGCCTCGGTTCCGTTCAGCTGGACGTCCCACGGCGCAGCGGTAACCGCGTGGATACTGGAGATCGGTAGCGCGCCTGGAAGCAGCAATTATTTCTACAGCGGCACGCTCGCGGGCAACGTGGTCTCCGCTACGGCGACCGGCATCCCCACGGATAGCCGCGCGATCTATATGCGTCTTCGCTACCAGATTGGCAGTAGCTGGGTCTCCCTCTACGAGGAATATATTGCGGCTGACCTGGTTCCTCTTCTCCTGACTCCGGCGCCCGGGACCGTTCTTTCAAGCACGGATGTTTCCTTTACGTGGACGGCAAACGGTTCTTCGGTGTCGAACTGGACGCTCGGGATTGGCAGCGCGCCCGGCGTGAGCAATTACTATTACAGCGGTACCCTTGCCGGAAGCGTCCAATCCGTCTTCGCAACAGGTCTTCCCATGAACAGCAGTACGCTGCACGTGCGGCTGCGTTATCTCTCGAATGCGGTCTGGCGCACGCTCGATTACGTTCATACCTCCGCGGCGCCCCCGCCCACGATGACGGTTCCTCTGCCGGGGACGACGCTCTCGGACACCACCGTGTCCTTTGGCTGGGCCGATAACGGCTCCGTGGTCACCGACTGGGAGCTAGACGTCGGGAGCACCCTCGGTGCGGCCGATATCTTTGACGGCGGCCTCTTGCCCGCCGCGACGCGCATGTTGGATGTGAGCAGTCTACCGACGGACGGAAGGCAGCTTTCAGTGCGCCTCAAGTTCCGCATCAGCGGCGTGTGGTCCTTTGCCGATTTTGTCTACACGGCAGACCTCAGGGAACCCGCCATGACGATCCCTGAGCCCGGCTCCGTCCTTCCGGGCCCGGACGTTGCCTTTCAGTGGTCGACCCATGGGGCCTTGGTGACGGGTTGGCGACTGCTCGTCGGGAACACGACCGGCTCCGGCGATCTAAACGATAGCGGCCCGCTTCCGGCGACGACGCTCAACCGAAACGTTTCTGACCTCCCGACGGACGGGCGCGACATCCATGTGCGGCTCGAATATATCGAGGGCGGGGCATCACTCTTCAAAGACTACCTCTACACGGCGGGTGTGGGTGTCCCAGAGATCAAAAGCCCGGCGCCCGGCTCGGCGTTCTCGAGCTCGGATGTGACGTTCTCTTGGACGTCGAACGACGCGCCCGTCACGATTTGGGTCCTTTATGTCGGGACGAGCCCGGGATCGAGTAATATTTATTACAGCGGTTCGCTCACCGCCGACGTGCTCACGGCGGAGATCACCGGTCTACCCACCGATAGCCGCACGATCTATGCGCGCCTGCGCTATCTGCTCAATGGCGCCTGGCAGAGCGCCGATTTTCAATATACGGCAGCCGACCTCGTGCCGCAGGTCCAAGCCCCGTCGCCCGGCTCGGTGCTAGCGGGCTCGACGGCCGCTTTCTCGTGGACATCAAACGGCGCGCCGGTCACCCGCTGGATTCTCTACGTCGGAACTCGGCCCGGCTCGAGCAATGTCTATTACAGCGGTACGCTCTCGAGCAGTGTGACGACAGCGACCGTGACGAGGATTCCGACGGATAGCTCAACGATATATGTGCGCCTCCGCTACATCGTGAACGGTGCGTGGCGGTACACGGATTACGAGTATACCGCTGCCGATCTTTCGCCTTCGCTGCTCACGCCGATTCCCGGATCCGTCTTGACAGGCGCGAGCGCAACCTTCTCCTGGACGGATGGTGGAGCCGCGGTCACTCGATGGATTCTCTACGTCGGCACCAGCCTTGGCTCGAGCAATCTCCACTACAGCGGCTCGCTCTCGAGCACCGTCACGACCGCGACCGTCACCGGCCTTCCCACCGACAGCCGGACGATCTACGTGCGGCTCCGATACATCCTGAACGGGTATTGGAAGCACACGGACTATCAGTACACGGCCGCCGACCTCGTGCCGGAGCTCGTGGCTCCCACCCCCGGCGCGACCCTAGCCGGCGCCAATCAGAATTTCACATGGACATCGAACGGGGCCGCTGTTAGCAAATGGATCCTCTATGTAGGCACCAGCGTTGGCTCGAGTAACTTGTTCTATAGCGGCTATCTCGTGAGCGGCGTGCTCTCCGCCGACCTGTCCGGCCTACCGACCGACGGACGCGCGATCTATGTGCGCTTGCGCTATCTCGCGAACGGCGCTTGGAAATCGCTCGACTACCAATACACGGCCGCGTCCGCGCCGTAAACGCCGTTTTAAAAGCTAGGGGGATGTGGGGATAGGAGGAGATGAGGGGATGTGTCTTGTGAGTCTTGTTTTTCTATCCCCCCCTCTCTTCCATCCCCACATCCCCTATGCTTTTAGCAACTTCTTCTAGAAGCGCTGAGCGGCGCCTCGAGGATATCCAAGCCGCGATCGAGTAGGTGTGCGGGGCTGAGTGGTTTGTCGCCGACTCTTGGGAGTCGGGGGTCTCATGAAGCATGCTTCCGGAAAAGCAGTTTGACGCTGCGATGGTGGCACCGAGATCCCACTAAATTCAAGAAAATACACTAGTAAAGGGTTCAAAAGAGGTTGGTGCGCCTTCTTCTCTTGTGTTAATCTAGTTCCGACGATGCCTGAATCGATTCCGATAGGTAGCCAAGATGCCGTTGACCCGGACGCCTGCACTTGCCCAAACCGTGCGCAAGCTCGCGGCCCGGGGTGCGTTTTTCAACGCCTACAAGATTCTAAGCCGTCTTCATCCTTCTGATATTGCCGGTATTCTCGGCGACCTCTCCGAACCTCTCCGCCGCGACACGTTCGAACCGCTCTACAAGCGTGATTTGACGCTCGCGAGCGAGGCGCTCTCCGAGCTCGGCCCCGAGCGCGGGGCACCCATCCTGTCGGCGATGTCGTCTCAGGAGATCTCCGCGTTCCTCCAGGAGCTCGACCCAGACGATGCCGCCGATTTCGTCGCGGATCTGCCCCCGGAGCTTCAAGAAGAAATTCTCGGCGCGATGCGCGAGAAGGAAGCCGCGGAGGTCGAGGATCTTCTGCAATATCCCGAACAGACGGCGGGCCGCATCATGAGCCCGAAAGTGTTCTCGCTCGAAGAGGACACCACGGTCGCGGACGCCATAAAGCGTCTTCAAGATGCCGGAGACGACTTGGAGATGGTCTTCTACATCTATGTCGTGGACGAGCACGGCAATCTCGTGGGAGTCTTGTCGCTGCGGCAACTTCTTTTGAAGCGGCCCGAGACACCGCTCAGCGAGATCATGGAGGCGAGCGTCATCCGGGTCACCACCGATACCGATCAAGAGGAAGTCTCGCAGCTCGTCGCGTCCTACAACCTTCTCGCCATCCCGGTCGTGGATGAACAAAACAAGCTCGTCGGCGTCATCACCGTCGACGATGTCATCGACGTCATCAAGGAAGAGGCGACCGAAGACATGTATCGGCTTGCGGGACTCGATACGGAAGAGAGAATCTTTACTCCACCGCGCACCTCGTTCCAAAAGCGCGTCCCCTGGCTCATGGTAAATCTCGTCACGGCGTTTCTTGCCGCGGCGGTGGTCGCCCAATACGAATCCCTCATCGCTCAGTTCGCGGTGCTCGCGGTTTTCATGCCGATCGTGCCTCTTCTCGCCGGCAATGCGGGAAACCAGACGCTGACGGTGATGGTGCGCGGGATCGCACTTGGCGAGCTCTCGTGGGCGAATAGCCGGAAGGCTCTGGTTAAAGAGGTCTTGGTGGGCCTCGCGAACGGGGTCGTCATGGGGATCCTCGTCGGGTTCGTCGCTTATCTGTGGAAAGGCGAGCCGATCATGGGCGCATTGTTGGCTCTCGCGATGTTCGGGACGCTTTTCGTGGCCGCGGTCATGGGAACGTTGGTCCCGCTTTTTCTCCGCTGGCTCAAGATCGATCCGGCGCTTGCCTCCTCCGTATTCGTGACGACCGCTACCGACGTGACGGGGTTTCTGCTCTTCCTCGGGCTAGGGTCCTTCGTCCTTACGCGGTTCTAGCCCAGCCACATGCCTGTTCGGCGGGCACTAGCGACCGTCCTCAGAACCTACAAAGTCGGTGAGGCTGACAAGATCGTCGTTTTCTTCACGCTTCCTTATGGAAAGCTGCGTGGCATGGCTCGCGGGGCGAGGCGCATGCGCTCGCGCTTCGGAGGCAGTCTCGAGATCGGCACCGAAGTCGAGCTCACCTTCTTCGAGAAGGAGAGCCGCGAGCTCGTTAGCGTAGATCGCTGTGATATAGTTCGCTCCAGGTTTTCGGAATTGGGAGAGCCCATTCTCGCGTCGACGCTTGGCTACGTGACGGATCTCGTCGACCAATTCGCGCTCGAGCGCGAGGCCAACAGACACCTCTATCGATTGTTGCGAGCGACCATTGAAGCTCTCGACGTCGATGCGAGTCCCGAGACGAAAGCGCGTTATTTCGAGGCTTGGCTCTTGCGGCTCGTCGGGTTCTATCCGAGACGGAAGACTTGCCCCTCCTGCGGCCGGGCGCTTACGGATGAGGGGGCGCGTTATCTGCTCACGGAGCAGCGTCTCGAGTGCCAGCGCTGTCTGGATTCAGGTATCTTGTTGTCACCGAAAGCGCTCCAATATCTGGAAGTGATGTGGAAGACGGCGCCCAAAGCGATGGCGCCGCCGGAGACGGAAGATGTGCTTCGCGAGCTGGGCTCGTTTCACTACCGTCTCATGCAGGAACAGCTGGAGAAGGATTTGAAGTCACATCAAGTATTCGAGGCATTGCTGCGATTCGAGAAGGGACGATGACACTTCAAGAGCTCATCTTCACCCTCACGAAGTTCTGGTCGGATCGAGGCGTTTTGGTCCAACAACCTTATGACGTCGAGATGGGAGCAGGGACGATGCACCCCGAGACGTTTTTGCGCGTCCTGGGTCCGGATCCCTGGAAAGTGGTCTTCGTGCAACCGTCCCGTCGTCCTGCCGACGGCCGTTATGGAGACAACCCAAACCGGCTTTACAAACATCTCCAGCTTCAGCTCATCCTGAAGCCGCCGCCGCACGACATTCAGGACCTCTATTTGAAAAGCCTCTCGGCCTGTGGGGTCGACCCGAAGGTGCACGATATCCGCTTCGAGGAGGACAACTGGGAGTCTCCAACTTTGGGCGCCTGGGGTATCGGCTGGCAAGTGTTGCTCGATGGACTCGAGATATCGCAGTTCACCTATTTTCAGCAAGCGGGCGGCATCTTGCTCTCGCCCATCACGGGCGAGATCACTTACGGGCTCGAGCGGCTCGACATGTATCTGCAGAATGTCGATGATGTCTACGATCTCGAATGGGCGCCCGGTATTTTGTACCGCGACGTCCGCCATCGCGACGAAGTCGAAGGCTCCCGGTTCCATTTCGACGCGGCGAATGTCGAGATGACGCGCCGCCACTTCGAGGAGCTTCACGCGGAGAGCGGAAGGTTGCTCGAGGAAGGACTCGTGCTTCCTGCTTACGAGCACTGTCTGAAGTGCTCGCACTTATTCAATACGCTCGATGCGCGTGGCGCCATATCCGTTAACGAGCGTATGGCGATGATCTTGAAAGTGCGCGGGCTGGCCTGTGCGGTCGCCAACGCCTATGTCGGCGTGGCCGAAGAGCCGTCGGCGTCATCATGAAAAAGCTTCCGTTCCTCTGGGAGATCGGCTGCGAAGAGATCCCGGCCTCGTGGCTTTCGCGAACCATCCGCGAGCTCGAGGAGCGCGCCAAAAAAGAGCTCGCCGAAGCCGGGCTTGACGCTTCCGGCGTGGCGTCGAGCGGCACCATGCGAAGACTCGTCCTGCATGTGCCCAAGCTCGCGGACAAGCAGCCCGACCGCAGCGAGCAAGTGACGGGCCCGCCACTGCGGGTCGCACGGGACGACAATGGCGCATGGACCCGGGCCGCTCTCGGCTTCGCGAAGAAAAACGGCCTCGACCCGAAAGACCTCACCGTGCTCACCACGCCCAAAGGCGAATATGTCGGTTTCGAGCGCTCGACGAAGGGACAGAAGACTCTCGCCCTGCTTCCGGACGTGATGACGAAGATCTTGCGCGGATTGTCCTTTCCGAAATTCATGAATTGGGACGCGACGCTCGGCGACGGCAAGCCGTTTCCCTTCGGGCGGCCGATCCGCTGGATGGTCGCGCTCTACGGCACGCGCGTCGTGCCTTTCGAGATCCACGTTTCCGGCTCGCCTTCCGTAAAGAGCGGACGCAAGTCGCGAGGCCATCGATTTCTCGCGTCGAAAGGCCGGCGCGGCGGCGCGCCGTTCACGGTGACGAGCTTTCGCGAGCTGAAGTCGACGCTGAAGAAAAATTACGTGATCCTGGATCCGGACGAACGTCGCGAGCGGCTGATGAAAGAGCTCAGAAAGCTCGAGAAAAAAGCGGGCGCCCGCTGCGCCCCGGGGCTCGACCCGGCGCTCGTGGCTGACCTCACCGAGTGGCCGGGCGCTGTGCTCGGTGCTTACCCCAAGGAGTTCTTGAGTCTTCCCGAAGAAGTTCGGCATACGGTGCTCATCCACCATCAGCACTATTTTCCGTTGAAGAAAAAGCCGGGCTTCATCGCGCCGACCAATATGGCGGCGGACAAGAAAGGCAATATGAGGACGGGCGCGGAGCGCGTCGTTGTCGCGCGCCTTCGCGACGCCAAGTTTTTCTGGGACGATGATTTGAAAACGCCACTTCAGGAGCGCTCGATGCGGCTCGACGGTGTTTTGTTTCATGCGAAGCTCGGAAGCTATAGGGAGAAGAGCAAACGCACAGTCGCGATCGCGCTTGCCATTGCCGCGAAGACAGAGACGCGTGAAGCGCCGGTCCGCCGTGCGGCCGCGCTCGCGAAGTGCGATCTGGTCACGGGTATGGTGGGAGAATTCCCCGAGCTTCAAGGGATCATGGGCGGCCTCTACGCGAAGGAGCAAGGCGAGCCCGAGGCCGTTTGGAAAGCGATCTATGGCCATTACGAGCCAACAGGGCTCGAAGAAGACGGCTTTCCTGAAAACCGCGAGGGCGCGGTGGTGGCGCTCGCCGACAAGCTCGACACGCTCGTGAGCATGTTCTCTGTTGGGCTCGTACCGACTGGCTCGCGCGATCCTTTTGCACTAAGGCGTGCGGCGCTCGGCGTCATCCGTATTCTTCTCGAAAGCCACGAGCGGCTCGACTTTCCGCTCGAGGTAACACCCAATGAGCTCTTGGCACTCGGCGACGCGCCGGTAGATGACAAGCTCTTGGAATTTTTTACCGAGCGGCTCCGTTTCGTTTTCTCGCGAAAATATCGACATGACGAAATCGCGGCTGTGTTCGCGCTCGGAGCGCTCGACCGAACGGTGACCGACACCGCGCAGCGCCTCGAGGCGGTCAGGGCACTTCGCGGCTCTGCGGATTTCGCGGCGCTCTCCTCTGCGTTCAAACGCGTGAGGAACATCCTCGCCGACACGAAGCCAGGCCGAGTCGATCCCTCGGCGTTCTCCGAGAAAGAAGAGAAAGAACTTTATTCCGCGCTCGAAGCCATGGAGCCGACCGCGACCGCTAAGATCGAGAAAGGGTCGTACAAGGAGGCGCTCTTGGAGCTCTCGACCTTGCGGCCGAAGGTCGATCGATTCTTCGACGAAGTGCTGGTGATGGCGGAAGACGAGACGTTGCGAGACAACCGCTTGGCGCTCCTTCACCGGTTGCGTACACTGCTCGGACAGGTCGCGGATCTCTCGGAGATCGTCGTAACTGATGGCTGACGACGGAGCCCATATCCAAGATGGCTAAGATCCGCTTGATGCCGGATGCGCTGGCGAATCAAATCGCCGCGGGTGAAATCGTCGAGCGCCCAGCTTCGGTCGTCAAGGAGCTAGTGGAGAACTCAATCGATGCGGGCGCGAGCTCTATTTTCGTTCTCATCGAGAAGAGCGGCAAGGATCGCATCCGGGTTTCCGATGACGGTATCGGTATGAGCCCGGAAGATGCGCGCCTCGCTCTCGAACGTCACGCCACGAGCAAGCTCTACTCCGCGGACGATCTCTCGAACATCTCGTCGCTGGGTTTTCGTGGCGAGGCGCTGCCGTCCATCGCTTCCGTGTCGCACTTCACACTTCAGACTCGGGAAGCCTCGTCGAACGCGGGCTACGAGGTCGAAATCGTTGGGGGGAAGCTCGTTCGAGAAGGGGAGCTCGGCGTGCCTCCCGGCACGATCATCGACGTGCGGCAACTATTCGTGAACGTGCCCGCGCGCCGCAAGTTTCTACGTGCCGACGTCACCGAGGCGTCGCACATTGCGGCGCAGATTTCGAACCTTGCCGTTTGCTACCCCGACGTGCATTTCCGTCTCGAGCACGGCAAGAGGAAGCTGCTCGACGCCCCCTCGGTCCCGTCGCGGCGCGAGCGCATCTATCAAATGGAGAAAAGCTGGGTGGAGAGCGCCGTCGTCCTTGACGACCACGTCGGAAGCCTCGCGCTTCAGGCCTGGCTCGCACCGCCCGCGGAGTCCCGCGGGACGTCGAAGCACTTGCACGTCTACGTGAACGGAAGGCCTGTCAAAGATCGCATCCTCACCCACGCGGTCATGGAAGCCTATCGCCAGGCCTCCTCGAAATCAGGAACACCGCGCGTTTACTTGTTCCTCGAGCTTCCGCCCGACAAAGTCGACGTCAACGTCCATCCCGCGAAGAGCGAGGTGCGTTTCGTCGACCAGCAGCTCGTCCACAAAGCCGTGTTCTCTGCCGTGAAGAACACGCTGCACGGCGACGGACGAGCGCCGGAAATAACGATTTCGAAGTCGAGACTCTCGCCGCCGCCGTTCGTGCGGGAGCCGACTCCCGCTCTGTCGGGAATCACAGGAATGTCGGGGACCGATATGGCTGAAGCTCTACTGAGCCAAAAGCCGGCGCCGGTCGAGCCCACCCCCACATTCACCGAGTTCGCCGATACGCCGCCGATCCCGATCGGACAGTTCCGTGAAAGCTACATCCTCGCCGCCGATGACGACGACGTTTGGCTCATCGACCAACACGCGGCGCACGAGCGCCTCCTCTACGAGGATCTCGTGGATCGAGGCGATAGCGGTGAGCAGCAACTCTTGCTGACCGCCATGCCGCTCGAGCTCACGCCGTCCGAGCGCGTGACGATGGAGGAAGAGCTCTCGCAGCTTCTTGCTTTCGGCTATGACATCGAGCCTTTCGGCGGCGACGGCTACGTCATCCGCGCCGTACCCGCGGCCCTCTCGGGGCTCGACACCTTGCGGCTCGTGCGTGCGGCGCTCGGTGAACGCGAGCGCGATTGCCGCAGCTCGTCGGTCATCGAGGCGCAAAGCCGCATTGCCGCCCGGCTCGCTTGCCACGCGGCTATCAAAGTCAACTTCCCGCTCACCATGGAGAAGATGCAATACATCGTGCGGACGCTCTGGAAGGCGCGACAGCCGACCGTCTGTCCGCACGGCCGTCCGACGACCCTTCGGATTGGCCTCGAGCAGATTGAAAGAAACTTCGGGAGGATCTAGGCGCTTGCCCAAGAAACAAGACGTCAATTGGTCAGGGTGGACGCTGTACTATGTCGGACGCGGGCTCGAGTTGTTCGGCTTCATCCTCGTGACCCTTGCGATGGTTAACTTTTTCGGCACCAGTCAAATGCGGCCCATGCTCGGGATGACGGGCGTGGGCGGGGCCTTCTTTGTCGTTGGTTGGCTTCTTTCCAAGAACGACCCGGGACGTTAAAAATGAAAAAAACAGCGTTGGTCTTCGGATTGACTTTGGTTCTTGGCGGCTCGGCAGCTGCTCAGTCGGTGCCCCCACAATTTACTCTTGATTACGAAGCGATGGCGAAGAAGATCGTCGAACGTCTCGCGATGAAGCCGGGCGAGACCTTTCTCGCCGTGGCCCATCCCGGCCTCTTCGAGGCGCTCATCCCCCATCTGCGCTACGAGGTGATGAAAGTGGGGGCGATCGATCTTGGCGTCATCGATGTGCTCGCGCAACCCGTGCCCGGTGGTTGGAGCGAGGAGACGCTTCGCGAGGGCGGACGCGCATCGCGCGCGAAGCTGGCCGAGATGCTCGAGGACGTCGATGCCTCCATCATGCTTCCAGGCGCGAACCCTGGGCAGCCCGTCTACGCGGCCATTCAAGATCTGCTGCGTGCGGGAAAAGGACGGACGATCCACTTTCATTGGCTCGAGAACGGGAGCGCCTTTCCTTTGCCGGGCCAACCGCTTCCGGCGCGCCATGTCATCGAAGCCGTTTATCAACAGGCTCTTCTAGAGACGGATTATGTCGAGATGGCGGCCCATCAACGCCGCTTCGAAGCCGCCATGAGAGGCTCGGCCGTGCGGGTCACGAGCCCGGCGGGAACGAATATCCGCTTCCGTATCGGCGAGCGCCCGGTGAATTTCCAGGACGGCAACGCTTCCAAAGCGCGGACGGATGAGGGGGTCATCTTGATCGATCGCGAGATCGAGCTTCCATCGGGCGCCGTGCGTGTCGCGCCGATCGAGGATTCGGTGTACGGAACGATTGCGTTTCCGCCGTCGCAATGGGCGGGCCGGCCCGTCCACGGCCTGAAGCTCGTATTCGAGCGCGGAAAGGTTATCTCTTTTTCCGCTGACTCCGGCGAAGACTCCGTGCGTCGCGAGATGGAGGGCGCTGGCGACGCGGGAAAATCTTTCCGCGAGCTCGCGCTGGGTTTCAATCCGCTCCTCGAGGTGCCGGAAGAAAATCCCTGGATTCCGTATTACGGCTATGGCGCCGGCGTGGTACGCCTATCTCTCGGTGACAATTCCGAGCTCGGAGGGGACGTCACCGGAGGCTATGTCCGCTGGAACTTCTTCGTTGACACTACGGTCACCGTCGGCAATGACGTGTGGGTGCGTGACGGCGAGCTCATCAAGTAGAAAAGAAAGGACCACACTATGAAACGTACCGCATTGTTCTTGAGCGTGGCGCTATTGAGCGTCCACGCGTCGCAGGCGCAGACAGGGCTCAAAGTGCACATCTCGGCCGATCTCGAGGGTGTCGCGGGAACTGTCACTCGCGAGCAGACGGGACAGAACGGATTCGAGTACCAAAAGGCCCGGGAGTGGATGACGCGGGAAGTGCTAGCAGCCATCGAGGGCGCGCGCGCCGCCGGCGCGACGGAGATTCTCGTGGCGGATTCTCACGGCAACGGCCAGAACTTGCTGATCGACATGATTCCGAGCGGCATCGAGATCGTCCGCTCGTGGCCGAGGCCTCTAGGCATGATGGAAGGCCTCGACGAGAGCTTCGATGCCGTGATCTTCATTGGCTATCACGCGTCGAGCTCGAATGCCGCGGGCGTCTTCGCGCATACTATTACCGGTGCTTTCACGGAGGTCAGCATCAATGGGATCGCGGTCACCGAAGCCGCGTTCAACGCGGCCATCGCGGGGCATTTCGGTGTTCCGGCCGTGATGATCTCGGGCGACGACGCCGTCATCGAAGAAGCCCGCTCGATTCTCGGCGAGCTCGAAGGCGCTGTCGTGAAGCATAGTTATAGCTTCAACGCCGCGCGGACGCTGACGCCGGAGGACGCCCGCGCGTTGATCCGTGACAAGGCGCAAAAGGGTGTCGAGCGACGAGCCGCGCTCGAGCCCTATGTCGTGGAGACGCCCGTCAGGCTGGACCTGACTTTTCGTCGCCATCTCCCCGCGGAGCTTCTTTCTTATCTTCCTTCGGTCGAGCGAACCGGCTCGCACTCCGTACGCTTCGTTGGTGAGGACATGATTGTCGTGACGAAGTTCATGGAGTTTGCTGCCACCGCGCTCTCCGGGATCACGGAATAGGCGGTCGAATTCCGCCTACTCTCCGATGATCTTGATGAGCACCCGTTTGGGCCGGCGACCGTCGAACTCCCCGTAAAAGATCTGCTCCCACGGTCCGAAGTCGAGCTTGCCGTCGGTGATGGCGACTACGACCTCGCGCCCCATCACTTGACGCTTGTGATGCGCGTCGCCGTTATCTTCGCCCGTCCGGTTGTGGTGGTAGCGCTCCGGGCTCGCGTCGAAAGGCGCGAGCCACTCGAGCCACCGCTTGTAATCTTCGTGAAGTCCGGGCTCGTCGTCATTGATGAAAACGGAGGCGGTGATGTGCATGGCGTTGACCAGGCAGAGGCCCTCTTGAACCCCGCTTTCCCGAAGCGCGTCTTCGACCTCGCGCGTGATGTTCACGAAGTCCATCCGCTCCGCCACCTCGAAGGTGAGCGTTTTGCGAAGGCTCTTCAACCGCCGATTCCGTCCGCCGTGAAAAAAGCGACGACCGAGTCGAGCTCTTGACTCAATTTGTCGACGCGTTGATGCAGAAGGTTGCGAATCGAGAGCAGGCCGAGAACTTTCTTGTCGGCGTCGACGACGGGAAGATGACGGAAGTGCCGATCCGTCATGATCTGGAGGGCTTCGCCCATCGACATGTCTTTCTGGGCGGATACGCAATCCGGTGTCATGACGTCGCCGACCGGCGTCTCTTTCGAGTCTTTCCCTTCGAGCACCACCCGGATCATGAGATCTCTTTCGGTGAATATGCCCGCCAACTTGTCGTCCTTGACGACGGCAACCGCCCCCACACGCTGGTCGTTCATGAGGTGCACGGCATCGAAAACAGAGGTCTCGGGCGAGACCAGGGCTCCTGGTACGCTCGCGATCTTCAGAAGGTCCATGGCGCGCTCCTTTCTGAGCGTTAATCCTAATGTCCGGTTAAAACCAATTCCTTGGGAGCGTTCGGCGAAGAGAGTGCGTATAGAGCTCGGGCAAAGCCGACACTGCTCAGATTTCCGAACTTCCGAATAGCAGATTGTTGACCAAGTGGGCCCCGTTCCGCAAGTGCGGCCGGAGCCGTTTTGATGGGGCGTGCGTCACCAGTGTAGAGAACAGGACCATCGCCAAGCTCATTGCCCATCTTGCCGAGATGTCGAGCAGGAAGACCGCGCTCAAGCTTGGCTACAAAAGCCTTTACGAATACTGCATTACCGGCCTCAACTTGAGCGAGGGCGCGGTGCCAGCACGTATACATGTGGCCAACGTTTCTCGGCGTTTCCCCGAGCTACTCATAGCGCTTGCCGAGAGTCGCATCAGTCTCACGGTCGCGGCCCTTCTAGCGCCCCACCTTAGCGAGGACAATGCCGACAAGCTGATCTCGGATTGCGCTGGGAAGAAACGGAGGGAGACCGAGGA
>SMVB01436179.1_pt1 | contig 53650 bp, 55 predicted proteins | sample 2456461 | NCBI WGS metagenome assembly SMVB01 (sample SAMN11095934, study PRJNA526329) | marine sediment metagenome | biome: Marine sediment; feature: Surficial sediment; material: Deep marine sediment; isolation source: Hadal surficial sediment | place: Pacific Ocean | collected 2014-05 | depth...
ATTCAAATAGCAGCGGCCGCATGAGAGCTCCCCCGCGATTCGCGGGCGTCGCAGCGGAGTTGATCATCGTGCACCCAATCCTTGTAAGTTGGTGGAGCTGACGGGGTTCGAACCCGTGGCCTCCTGAATGCCATTCAGGCGCGCTCCCAGCTGCGCCACAGCCCCACAAAAGGAATCTCTTATCCTAGGCCAAGCCGATGACTCGAGTCAACAAAACGAGGGTTTGGCGAGAGGAGTGAATGGAAGCAAGGGCCTAATTAAAGGAGGGTAAAACCAAGGAGTGTTTTTAAGGAAGCGCGCCGCCCGAAGGCGACTGGTGGTCCCAGTCTCATCGGTATTTTATTGGGTATGGGCTCTCGCCCCACTCAAACCATAGTAAGCATAGAACTCGCCATAACGCAAATCCCTATCGTCAACATGTGAAATAGAGAAATTATGTGTAGGTGGAGCGCTTGGCTGAAAATGTTGACTACGAGGGTTTTAGCTGGATAGATGAGCCCGGAGAGTGACCCCGCTCCTGCGATCCATGAGCTCTTGCAGCGATGTTTCTTGCGGCTCCGTGAGCTCGACAAACCGTATGGCCACGCGATACTTGACCGCCGGCTGGCCGGCCGTGCCGCGATCGAATCCATGCACATAGCTGCGAACGACCTCGATCTCGGCCTCGAAAGCCGCGGCGTCCGACGCCACGACCTTTAGGCGGTAGCGGGTGTTGGCGGCAAGTGTCGAGGGCATCTCGAGGAGCGCTCCGGAGAGCGAAACGTCCACGAGCGGAACGTCGATCGTGGTCTCGATCTTGCCATGCAGCTCGCCCGCAATGGGAACGCGAGGGTGCTCTCGCCGTTCATTTCCTTGCCATGTATCCGACATGTGCAGGTCCCTTCCAGCGTAGAAGACGTTGCTCAAATTTTTGGGCTGTAAGGCCCATGATACTCGTTAGATGCAGCGAGCGCAATTTCCAGCATTCAGAATTCAGCGTTCAGGATCCTGGACTCCGCATCCAGTTGCGGGCTCGGGTTCAGCTCACGGTGGGCGCCTAATTATTTTTCTCGACGGAGGTTACCGGCTTTCGTTGTCGTCCTATGTCCTTGTGACATGCTCGAAGGAGGCGACATGATCCAGAATTATCGGAAACTCATTGCTTGGCAAAGAGGAATGGACCTTGCGGAGGCGATTTATCGCGTCACGGCTGAGTTTCCATCCGTCGAGCGCTTCGGCTTGTCGCGTCAACTGCGGCGGGCTGCAGTCTCCGTTATCTCCAATATCACCGAAGGCCGGGGCCGGCGGAGCACAAAGGATTTCAAGCGATTCGTCGATATCGCCTACGGTTCCCTTTGCGAGCTAGAGACCCAGCTTGAACTGGCCGAAAGACTGGATTTCTTTTCGAAGGAAGAGCGCCAAAGGACCTTGGCACTCGTATCTGAGACAGGCCGACTTCTCAACGGACTGCGCAGAGCCCTAGTCTCAAGGAGCTGAATGCCGCATGCTGAATGCTGGATCAATGAATCTTGGTCGTCTTCCGCTTCACGTAATCCATCAGCACGTACTGCCCGAGCTGGGCGGGGGTCGTGAAATAGGCCTTGCCTTGCACGATTTCAGTGACTTTCTTCACGAAGCCCACGAGGGAGTAGTCGCGCGCGAGCATGAACGTGTTGATCATGATCCCTCTTCGGCGGCATTCGACGACCTGTTTGAACGTCTGGTCGAGGATGAGCGGGTCGAGGCCGAAGGGGTTCTTGTAGATGCGCCCGTCTTCGAGAGTGAGCGCCGAGGGTTTGCCATCCGTAATCATGATGATTTGGCGCATGTCGGAGCGTTGGCGCATGAGAATTTCTTGCGCGAGCCGGAGCCCCTCCGCCGTGTTCGTGTGGAACGGGCCGACTTGAACTCTCGCGAGGCGGGACAAGGGCACTTCCTCGGCGCTGTCGTGAAACAGCACCAAATGCAGCTTATCGCCTGGAAATTGAGTGCGGATGAGGTGGGACAGCGCGAGGGTGACGCGCTTTGCCGGGGTGAAGCGGTCCTCTCCGTACAGGATCATGCTGTGGCTGCAGTCCAGCATGAGCACGGTCGCGCACGAGCTTCGATATTCCGCCTGGTGCACGTGCAGGTCGTCCGGGATCAAGTTGAGGGGAACACCTAGTCCTTCGCGCCTCACCGCGGACAGAAGCGTGCGCGAGACGTCCAAGTTCAACGTGTCGCCAAACTCGTAGCGTTTCGAGCTTCCTATGACCTCGACGCCTGTCGAGAGCTCCTGGGTATCGTGCTGGCCGAGGTTCGCGCGCCCCAATCCGCCAAGCAAGTCTTTGAGCGCTTTGAACCCGAGGAAATCGACCGACTTGTCGGTGAGCTCGAAGCGCATCGAGCGCGGCTCCGACACATCGCCCATCTCGTCCGTGTCAGCCGGGTAAGGATGACCCGCGGCCGTGAGGTTCGGATCCGGGAGCGTGATGTTCACATAGCCCTCGTCCTGCATGCGCTGGATGATCTCGTCGAGAATCTCGCGCAGGCGTGAATCCCCGAAGCTCTCGGCATCTCCCATGAGCCGCTCGATATCCGCCTGGGTGAGCCTTCCTTGCTTGAGGAGCGCTCTCAGGATGGCCTCGCGGAGCGACTGCATCACGTCGTCCGATAGCTCGTGGAACCCGTACATGTTCTGGAATCCGCTATCGAGAAAGTAGTCCGAGAGCCCTTCGAGCAAGTCGGTGATATCAAAATCGTCGAACAGGTCGGGGCGATATTTGCTGTACTTGGTCGTGGACATCGGCCTAGTCCTAACTTTAGTTCAAATGCGACTTGGTGTGATCGAGCGGCTCCTCATAGCCGACCTCCGGCTGCCGCTCCTCGTTGCGATGGTAGCCGCGCTCGTGGTTTCTCGAAATCTTCTTTACGCCGGCCAGCCCTTCCAAAAGAAACTCGGCGGCGGAAACACGCTCGGGCGTCGAGGATCGCTCCGTCACCTGAACAACGGATGTACGGGCGAGAAGGCCTGGGATCTCTGAAAGGGCTTGCAGAATTTCTTCCGAAGACGCGGTCTCCGGCACGCGGCAATAGCCGCCGCCGTCGAACCATTCGATGACGCTCTCAAAATCCTCGCTCGAGGCGTATTTCTGAAAGGCTTCGCCGATGGCGCGCTTGATGAGGTCTCGAGCGACGACATCCGCACCTTTGAGCTCCCCTTCATATTCGAGCTCGAGCTTCCCCGTGATTGCGGGAAGCGAGGCATAGACGTCCGAAACGCGGAGCGCCGTGGCGGCCTCGCCACGCTCGATCGCGCGACGCTCGGCATTGGAGATGACGCTTTCGAGCAGCGAGATCGGGAGCCGCTGGCTGACCCCCGACCGCTTGTCGACGCGCCGATCCGCGCGCGCTTGGATGGCCACTTCCTCGACGATTTCCCGAAGGTAATGCGGAATGTGAAGAACGTCGCGTCCCGCGCGGTCGGTCCAAGCCTCGTCCTTCGTAATCGCGATGGACTCTTCGAGCGTCGCTGGGTAGTGGGTACGGATCTCCGATCCGATGCGGTCCTTGAGCGGCGTTATGATCCGCCCCCGCGCCGTATAGTCTTCAGGATTCGCGGTAAAGACCATCAAGATATCGAGCGGCAAGCGGAGCGGGTAGCCTTTTATCTGAATGTCCCCCTCTTGAAGGATGTTGAACAAACCCACCTGGATCTTCCCAGCGAGGTCGGGGAGCTCGTTGATCGCGAAGATTCCGCGATGTGCGCGCGGTACGAGGCCGTAATGGATGGTGAGCTCATCGGAAAGATCGAGCCCGCTTCTGGCGGCGCGGATGGGGTCGAGGTCACCGATCATGTCGGCGATGGTCACATCTGGCGTCGCCAGTTTCTCGACATATCGGTCTTCGCGATGGAGCCACCGGAGCGGCGTGTCGACGCCCTTTTCCGCGACGAGCTTTTTGCACGCGCTGCAGATCGGGGCGTGCGGGTCGTCGTGGATCTCGCAACCCTCAATGACCGGGATCTCCTCGTCGAGGAATCGGGTCAAGCCTCGGAGCATCCTTGTTTTAGCTTGGCCGCGGAGCCCCAGGAGAATGAAATGGTGCCGCGACAGGAGCGCGTTTACGACCTGGGGAATGACGGTATCGCCGTAGCCGACGATTCCGGGAAAAAGCTCCTCGCCCGAGCTCATCTTCTGGATCAAGTTGTCGCGGATCTCGTCGCGCACGCCGCGCCGTTGACGATTCTGCAGTTCACCGAGGGTCTGGGCTTTGCTCATGATCGGATTATAGCCTGATGCCATCTGGGAGACGCTAGTGGTGGTACGCGGGTGCTGGTTGAGTTAAGCTTCTCTCGAAATGTTTCGGTTCGTTTTCCGCATGGTTTTTAGAGCGATCACGCTCGTGATACTCGCGGGCACGGCCTTCGTTTTGTACAACCTTTACGAGTCCGGGCAGCTTCCTGTCCTAAAGCGCCTCATCGAAGATACGGCCGTGACCGCTTCGGTCCGCGCGGGGTTCGCCATCCACCGGGACTTGGCCGATCGGCCCATCGACGTATCAACGACCGGAAACGTCGTCACGCTTTCGGGGCGCGTCGCATCCGAAGAAGAGAAGGCCGAGGCCGAGGCGATAGCGGCGACGATCGAAGGGGTCGACGAGATCGCGAATCATCTCGAGATCGAGCCTGGGCTCGAAGATACCGACGGCGAAACGCGCAAAAGCTTCGGTGAGCGGCTCGATGACGCCGCGCTTCTCGCGAAAATACGCACGGCCCTTCATCTCGACAGAGAAGTCCGCAAGCTGGATGTCGATATACGCGTCTCGTCGGGCCAGGTCATCCTGAGAGGTGAGATCCCATCCGAGGCGCTGATGGAGCGCATACGGACGCGGGTGGCGAGCGTCCGCGGCGTCGAGCGTCTCGAAGACGAGCTCGAGCTAAAAGAGTAGCTCAACAAGCGCCCGAAGGGCGGATCGGGCTCGCCCGCCGAAGCCCGAAGGGCGAAGGCGGGAAGGGCGAAGGCGGGCTAGTCTTTTTTGAGGCTGGCCACGAGGTCCTCCGGGTCGAACGGTTTTTCCAAGTAGCCGTGGAGAGCGAGCTCGTTCACCTGTTGGCGGATCGCGCTGCAGCCAAAGCCCGTCATGAGTACCGAGCGCATATCTGGATGGAGCGCTTTCGCCGTATGGACGAGGTCGAGCCCCGTTCCGCCGGGAAGGTCGAGGTCGGTGACGAGGGTGTCGAAGAGCTCGCCACGGATGAGCTGAAGCGCGCGCTGAAACTCCGCGACCGCCACGACGTCAAACCCAGCTTGCTCGAGGAAAATCGTCAGAGTTCGGCGCATGGATGCGTTGTCTTCTACGATGAGAACACGTTGTGGGTCGGTCATTTGACTTCGTTAACAAGCAAGAGACGTACCAAATTGGGGCCAAGGTGTAAGCCGCAGCAGACAAACAACTTGAAGAAACTGGCTTCCGGGACCGTATTAAATACTGTCACTCGAGTGCCACACATGCGTCACTTTTTGCCACCCGCCTTCGCCCTTCGGGCTTCGGTGGGCAAGCCCGTTTCGGACTTCGGCGGGCGAGCCCTTCGGGGTTTGGGCAGCGATTAGGGGCGGGTCGAGCGCTCGACGTCCTCAGCGAGGATGAGGCCCTTGTCGATGAGGAAGACGGCGCGCCGCACATCCCCTTCATCGAGGGCCCGTTGCGCCTGAGCCACGAAGCCACGGGCCGCCGAGAATTGCTGCCGCTGCCTGTCGGAAAGCTCGCGCGCCCTCAGCGCGCTCATGAGTGAGCTCGCGCGCTCGAGCTTCGCCGAGAGCTCCGGGTCAAGACGCTCGCTCCCGGCGCGCTCCCGCGCAGGCGGCTCGGGGGCTGGGTCGGGAGGCTCGGGTGGTGGCGGAGCCGGGGGGTTGCTTTTGGGCCCCTCGTCAGGGCGGGGTTCGGGCTCCACTTCCACGACAGGTTCTTCAGCGAGCCGTGTCTCTTCGGGGGCTTCAGGCTCCGGACGGTCCTCGCTCACTGGCGTCGATGCTGCAGCTGGCGGGCGCGGGAAATCCGCTCGTGTGGCGCGCCAACATCCCGCCAAGACGCTGAGCACGAGCCAAGAGCCTAGTAAGCCCAGGACGCTTCGCAGAAGACCCCTCATGTGACGTGGCACCCGACTTCCATCACGCGCGCATCTCCGGAAGGTGGATCGTGAACCGCGTGCCGTTTCCCTTCTCTGATTCTACCGTGATTTCGCCGCCGTGGAGTTGGACGATCCGATAGACCATCGAGAGCCCGATCCCGCTGCCCTTTTTCTTCGTTGTCACGTAAAGGTCGAAGATCTTCTCGAGCATTTCCGGCTCGATGCCCACCCCGCTATCCGCGACGACGATCTCGACCCCGTCCTCCGTGCGCGACGCCTCGACGTGGAGCCGGCCTCCGTGAGGCATGGCTTCCTCGGCATTCTGTACGAGGTTCAAAAAGACCTGCTGCAGGAGCTCGCGGTCGCCATGAACAGGGGGAAGCTCCTCTGCGACCTTGGTCTCGATCTCGATGCCGCTGGCTTTCGCCTCTGCCGAGACCAGTCTTTCGACCTCGTCGAACAGCTCCCGTAACGGAACCGACGTCAATTGCAGGTCCTCGGGACGCGTGAAGCGCAAGAATCCCTGGATGACTTGATCGAGCCGGCGAATCTCTTTCTCGAGCGTATCGAGCGAGGCTTGCGTTTCCGGAGAGGCCCGCTTTAGTCTCTCCCTCAAGAGCGCGACATGGATCACCATGGCGTTGAGCGGGTTCTTGATCTCGTGCGCGACGCCCGAGGTCAGCTTTCCGAGCGCGGCGAGCTTTTGCGCGTAGGAGAGCTGAGAGCCGAGACGCGAGAGCTTCTCCATGTCGCGCGCACTCACCATCACGCCGGAGACGCCGCTCTCGTCGCGCAGGACTTGCGCGCTCAGCGCATAGACGACGGGCCGCTGTCCGTTCGCGATCGTTTTGTCGACAGGCCCGACGGGCTCGTCGCCTTCGAGCGCCGTCTTGACGATCTCCGCCACCGGATGCTCTTCCGGAAAAAAGTCCGCGAAGAGTTTCCCCTGAATCTCGTCTCGCCCGAGACCGAGAAGCTCCGCGGCGCGCTCATTCAACGACAAGACGCGCCCCTCGTTACTAAAAACTAGAACGGCGTCCGAGAGCCCCCCGAGCATCGTCGACAGCCAGCTCGCATCGTTCTCGCGGGCGCTCCTTTGGTCATCGAGCCTTTGACTCATGCTTGCGAAAAACTCCGCGATGCGGCTTACATCCGATTCGCTCTGAAAATCGAGGGGTGGTTCGCCGTCCACGGGTTGGAAGCGGCCGAGCTCGCGGCGCAGCAGCTCGATCGGAGCCCACAGCCAATTCGCGAAAAACAGCGACGCAAAAAAAGCAGCGACGACAGCGCTCGTCGCAAGCAGCACGTTCTGCGTGACCACATTCCAGATCTCTTCTTTCAGGAACAGAGTCGAGATCGCGACGTGCACAGCGCCGAAAGGCTCCCCGTCGCCGTCGTCGAAGGGCATGGCCACTTCGAGAACGTTGTGGCCTTGCCTGAGCTCCCAGAGCTGCGCGAGAGGGTTCTTCGCGACGAAGCTCTCGAGCGAAGGCGCCGGCGTGAGCTTGTCTCCGAGCTCGAGGGGATTGCTGTGGACGAGCGCAAAGCCGTCGCGATCCGTCACCGCGACATACATCGTCGTCGCGGAGTAGCCGACGATGCCTTCGGCGTAATTGATCAGGGCCGCATCCCAAGTCAAAGCAGAACGGAGCTCCGCCGGCTCGGTTTGACGAATCACCCGTGAGGCCTGATGGCGGAGCGTTTCGGCCAGAAATCGAGCGCGGGATTCTGTCTCGGCGACCGAGAAGCGGACGAGCGCCGTCAGGTTTACGAGGCTCGTGGCCAAGGCGACGGCGGCCGCTACGAGCGTGAGGCCCGCGATTTGTTTTCTCCGAAATCCCACCGGATTGAGGCTCCCCTCTATTCGGGCCGTTTCAAGACGTCTTGCGATATTTCTTGAGCTTGTTGTGGAGCGTCTTGAGGCTGATTCCCAATATCTCGGCGGCGCGCGTCTTATTCTGCCCCGTAGATTCCAGGGTCTTCAAGATCAAGTTCTTCTCGGCTTGCTCCACCGTCGTTCCGACCGGAAGCTCCTCACCGCTTTTCGACGCCAGCTCCTTTCGCGGCTCGAGGACTGACGGCGGCAAGTCCTCTCGCCGCAACACGTCGCCCTTCGCCACGATAACAGCCCGCTCGACGACGTTTTTAAGCTCGCGGACGTTTCCAGGCCAAGGGTAGGCTTTCAAGGCTAGGGCGGCGTCGTCATCCATGCCTTTGAGCGCCTTTCCGCTTCGCGCATTGAAGTCGTGCACGAAAGTCTCGACGAGGCTCGGAACATCCGCGATCCGGTTGCGAAGCGCCGGGAGCTCCAGCGTGAACACGTTCACACGGTAGTAGAGGTCCTCGCGCAAATCGCCAGCGTCGAGCGCCTCTTGGGGGTCACGGTTAGTCGCGGCCAGGATGCGCACATCCACGCGAATCTCCTTCTCGCCGCCCAGACGACGGAAGCTTCGCTCCTCGAGAACCCGTAGCAGCTTCGCTTGCGTCGCGGGAGCCATCTCGACCACTTCATCGAGAAACAGCGTGCCGCCATGCGCCTGCTCGAACAAGCCGCGGCGCCGCCCCTCTGCTCCGGTAAAAGCCCCTTTTTCGTGTCCAAAAATCTCGCTCTCGAGAAGCGTTTCAGGGATGGCAGCGCAGTTCACCGCGACAAACGGGTTCTCTTTTCTCGCTGAGAGCTCGTGAAGCGTCCTCGCGACGATTTCTTTTCCGGTACCGGACTCGCCAACGATGAAGACCGAGGCTGCGGAAGGGGCGACTTGGCTCATGAGCTCATAGAGCTCTTTCATCGTATCGCTCGTCCCAACCATGTTCCCGAACCTCCCGCTCGTCTCGAGATTCCTCTTGTAGCGCTCGACCTCCTCGCAAGCCGCGCTGCGCTCGACGGCCCTTTCGAGCACCTGGCGGAGCTGCTCTGTGTCGACTGGTTTCGTCAGGTAGTCGAAGGCACCTATCTTCATCGCCTCGACCGCGGTCCCGATGCTGCCTTTGGCGGTCAGCATCACAACGGCGAGACGATCGAGCTCGGAGACGAGTCCGGAGAGAAGAGCCAGGCCGTCCATCCTGGGCATCACGAGATCAGCGATAACGACTTGAGGGCGGAAGCTCTCGGCTCGTGCAAGGCCTTCGACGCCATCGGCCGCCGTATCGGTCTCGTAGCCCCAGCCGCGCACGAGCTCGGAGAGGCCTTGTCGGGAGCCCGCTTCGTCGTCGACGATGAGAACGCGTGTGGTCAGCAATTTCATCAGGATTCAGGCGCGACGACTGCGACGTCGCAGCTTGCTGGACGCTACTTCCTTTTCAAGCGTATCTTCAGCAATAGCTCGATTTCTTGCTCGTCAAGGCTGCCATCGACTTCGATGGTGACCGGGATCTCGATTCGCTGATTCGCGATGGGCCCGGACACGCTCGCAGGAGGTACGGTCGTGGCTTGATCGTGAGTGATCGAGACCTGAGTCTTGATGAGCTCGCTCAAGTTCTCGGACGAGCTCGGTCCCTGCTCCAGATCGAGCTCGCCGCTACCGCTAAGGAGGTCGGCTTCGAGGTCGCGTGCGACGTCCTCTTCGACGGACGGCTCGTTTATAACGGACGCCGTCACCTCGAGGCCAGCGCCCTCATCGAGCAGTCCGGAGAACATCGAGTCCTCGGGCGCCTCCGGTGCGGCCTGTGCCTCCGGTGCGGCCTGTGCAGCCTGTGCAGCCTGTGCAGCCTGTTCAGATTCACTCGGGGCGTCTGCTTTGGACTTGGTGTCTTCGACTTTCGTATCGTCCAACCTCAAAGCGTCGTCGAGGATACTCTCGATGTTGAGGTTTTCGAACGCGTCTAAATCTGCATGGTCTTCGTCGTGTGAGGCCACGTTCTCTTTCTCCGAAACGGACGGCCAGGTGCTGGCAGCCTTGGCTGAAGCGTCCTGGCTGGACGCGACTTGGCTGGACGCGACTTGGCTCCCCTGAGTCCTTTCTCCGATATTTTCAGTGACGCTGGCGGAGACCAGAGCCGCAGGGTCGGCCTGCGCCAATTCTTTGGCTGGTTTTTCGCGCTTGCCCATGGGCGACATCGCATGGGCTCCGCCATAGCGGTCGATGACCGACTTCAACACGAGGCCACTGATCGCTTGGAGCGTCTCCTCGACGCCGATGCCGTCTTTGGCGACGGCCTCGTAAAACGGGGCGTTCATGGTATTGAGCGCCTCGTTCATCTCCTCCACCGTGCAAACATCCTCGAGATCACGCTTGTTGAACTGCATGACCATCGGCAGCGCCTCGAGCTTCAGGTCGTGAGCCGCCAGATTCTCCCGCAGGTTGCCGAGACTCTCCCGGTTGGCCTCGGGCATTGTCAGCTGTGAATCCGCGACGAAGACCACCCCATCCACGCCTTTGAGGACCATCCTCCGAGTCGCGTTGTAGAAAACCTGACCCGGCACCGTGTAAAGCTGGACCCGAGTCTTGATCCCGCGGACAACCCCAGCATCAACGGGGAGAAAATCAAAGTAAAGGGTACGATCCGTATCCGTCGCCAGCGTCAACATCCGGCCTTTGTTCTTGATCGGAAGATCTTCGTAGATGTACTGCAGATTGCTCGTCTTACCAGACAAACCAGGCCCGTAGTAGACAATCTTTGCGGTCAACTCCTTCAGAGCGTAGTTAAAAAGGACCACAGGTTTACCTTCCCGCCAGATTGGACTGGATTTTATAGTGTAGCAGCATTCGGCATCCTGCTACCTGCTTCCAAAACTCTCTGGACTGCCGGAGCATAGCTGAGAGTGGCCGTCTCGAGAGTTCGATGCAAGATGCAGGTAGCAGGATGCTGAATTGAAACGCGATCTGAGATAAACTTCCCAGCACACGATGTCGCAGATTCTGGCGCCGGCAGACCGAGGCCACGCTCTTCAGAACGTCATTGACGAGCTGAAAGGAGGGACACGACAGCTGCCAACGGTTACGGCCCTGAGGCACTTTCCGGCCGTCCCAGCCCATTTTGCTGATTTTCCGGACGAGCTTCGGCCGGAGATCGTCAAAGCACTCCGGCGGCGCGGCATCGAGCAGCTCTATTCCCATCAGAGGGAAGCTTTCGAGAAAGCCCTAGAAGGCGACAACATCGTTATCGTCACGCCGACCGCATCGGGAAAGACCCTCTGCTACAACCTTCCTATACTGAATCGCGTGCTCGAAGAGCCCGAGACGCGCGCGCTCTATCTCTTCCCGACCAAAGCACTCTCGCAAGATCAGCTCGCCGCGCTGCATGGGCTCATCCAAGACATCGGGGCCGACATCCGCACGTTCACCTATGACGGCGATACGCCCCAGGATGCGCGCAAAGCGATACGCTCACGCGGGCACCTGGTCGTGACCAACCCCGACATGCTGCATAGCGGCATCCTGCCGCATCATCCGAAATGGGTGAAGCTTTTCGAGAACCTGCGCTACATCGTCATCGACGAGATTCATGCCTATCGCGGTGTCTTCGGCTCACACCTGGCGAATATTCTGAGGCGCCTCCGGCGCATCTGCCGCTTCTACGGAGCGGACCCGCAGTTCATCTGCTGCTCGGCGACGATTGCGAATCCCAAGGAGCTCACCCAAGAGCTCATCGCGAGCCCGGTGCATCTCATCGACCGAAGCGGGGCGCCGAGAGGCGAGAAATATTTTGTCTTCTACAACCCGCCAGTCGTGAACCAAGAGCTCGGCATACGCCGCTCCTATATCAACGAGACGCGCCGTATCGCGGCGTCGTTTCTCAAGCGTGGGCTCCAGACCATCGTGTTCACGACGAGCCGGCTGAACACGGAGATTCTCGTCACCTATCTCAAGAAGGAGATCGAGCAAGATGTGACGCAGCGCGATCTCATACGCGGCTATCGCGGCGGCTATCTTCCGAAAAAGCGCCGCGAGATCGAAGCTGGGCTTCGAGAAGGTTCCGTGCTCGGCGTCGTCTCGACCAACGCGCTCGAGCTCGGGATCGATATCGGCGCGCTCGACGTCGCCGTGATCTCGGGCTACCCGGGAACGATCGCCTCGACATGGCAGCAAGCAGGACGGGCGGGACGGCGCACCGGCACCTCCGTCGCGATCCTTATCGCTAGTAGCAACCCGCTCAATCAATTCGTGATCAATCATCCGGATTATTTCTTTTCGGGCTCGCCCGAGCATGGGCTCATCAATCCGAACAACCTCTCGGTCCTCGTCGATCACATCAAATGCGCCGCCTTCGAGCTGCCGTTTCAGGACGGCGAGAGCTTCGGCACCGAAAACCTCTCCGAAATTCTCTCTTTTCTCGAAGAGCACGACGTCGTTCACCATTCGGGAGAACGCTGGCACTGGACGAGCGATTCCTATCCGGCCAACAATGTCAGCCTGCGCTCGATAAGCTCCGACAATTTCACCGTCTATGACGAGACCCACGAGCCCAAGATCATTGCCGAAGTGGATTTCGTCAGCGCCCATTCGACGCTCCATCCGAAAGCCATTTATATCCTCGAAGGCCAGCAGTTTTATGTCGAGAGCTTCGACTATGACGAGAGGCGCGCAACCGTGAGGCAATGGGAGACGGACTATTTCACCGACGCTATCACCCATACGAAAGTCAATATCCTCGAGAAGTTCGAGAGCTCGACGGTTCTCCAAGGTGAGAGAAATCACGGCGAGGTTCACGTAGTCTCGCAAGTCGTGGGCTTCAAGAAGGTCAAGTTCTATACCCTCGAGAATGTAGGCTCGGGCGAGCTCGACATGCCAGAGCTCGAGATGCACACCACATCGTATTGGCTGACAGTGCCGAGAGAGGTCATGGCCTCGCTCCCAGCTAGCTCGGAAGAGCGCCGAGACGGCGTCATCGGGCTAGCCAATATTCTCAAGACGGTGGCGATGCTCTTCCTCATGTGCGATCGGTCAGACATCGGGGTGGCTCTCGGCGACAACTCGCAAGGGACCGCTAAAGTGGAGCGCGGCTTCAAGCGACTCGGACCCGGCGGACTCCCCGCTTCAGAGCCGATGGACGCGTCCTACGAGCCCAACATCTTTCTCTTCGACAGCTATCCGGGGGGTATCGGCTTTTCGCAGCCGCTCTACGAGCTCCACACGCGCCTCGTTTCTGAGGCCAAGACGCTTATCGAAGGCTGTCCGTGTCACGAAGGCTGCCCGTCCTGCGTCGGTCCCGTAGGCGAGGTCGGACTTCGGGGGAAGGAATTAGCACTTGCTATTCTGGAGCGGCTGGCCGCTTCATGAACACGCCTACGACGCGGGAAAAGCTCGACAAACTCTTCCCTTCGCCTCAGAATCAGAAACGCACGCCCCAGAAACCCAACAAGGACTCGCTCTACCGCCTCGAGAGAGAGGTTCTCGGCGCCGAGGCGAGCTCCGAGGGCAAGCTCTCCGTCAAAGAGCGGCTCGAACGTCTGGTCGCGGTGACGAAGGCCCGGCCCCGCGAGCTCCCGCCGCCGGCGATCTCAAGGGGGCCGGCGCTCGAGCTCGGCGAGGTTCTCAACGGCGAGGAAGTCTCGAACGACTTGGGCAGCTTCTACCGCGTCGACCGTATCTACCCGCTCGCACATTTTCAGGGTCGGATCCAACTCGAGCGGCTCAAGAGCGTAGCAAGAGACGCGTTCTCGATGCTGTCACGCGGCGACGACGTCTTCGAGATTGCCTTGGACAAGGCACTGTTTCTCGACACCGAGACGACCGGGCTCGCGGGCGGCGCCGGCACGTGCGCCTTTCTCATCGGCTTGGGGTGGGTCGAGAACGAGAGCTTCGTGCTGCGGCAGCTCTTCATGCGCGACCATGGCGAAGAAGCCGCCATGCTCCATGCTCTCGGTGAGATCCTGTCGCGCTTCAAGCTGCTCGTAAGCTATAACGGCAAGTCGTTCGACATCCCCCTGCTCGAGACCCGCTTCGTCCTCACGCGACAGCGCCTGTCCTTCGAGCATCTATTACATTTCGATTTGCTGCACCCGGCGCGCAGTCTATGGAAAGCCCGCATCGAGAGCTGTCGCTTGATCGAGCTCGAGCATCGTCTACTCGGGCTCGAACGCGAGGAGGACATCCCGGGCCACATGATTCCCGACTTGTTTTTTCGTTTCCTCCGCACGGGCAACGCAGAACAGCTCGACCGCGTCTTCCATCACAACCGGCACGACATCCTCTCGCTCGCTGCTCTCACGATATGCGCCTCGGACTTGCTCGACGAAAGCTACGTTCCTGAGGATCCTCTCGACGATCTCAGCCTCGGGCGCTTGTTCGAACGCTCTCGGCAGCCTGAACGCTCCATGATGCATTACAGCCGCGCCGTCGAGGCCGGCTTGTCGGGCGCCGCCCGCCGCCGGGCCCTCATAGCACTGGCGGACCAGCACAAGCGCCGCGGCGATATTGATGACGCGCGCAAGCTATGGGACGAGCTCGCTGACGGCGAGTCCGTCGAGGTCGTCCAAGCCCTTCACGAGCTCGCGATGCTGAGCGAGCACCGCGAGCGCGACTTCACGGAAGCGCTCGGCTTGTGTGAGCGCGCGCTTTCCTACCTGGACGAGAACTACGAGCTGACGCTCTCTTTTCGCTTCAAGTGGCGTGACGCCTTCGCCCATCGGCGCTCGCGTTTGAAAAAGCGGCTATCCAAGAGCCGTTAGGCACATCCGGACTCGATCACCGCCTCGTGATCGATCGCAGTCGCTTTTCGATCTCGGCGCCTTCTTTGTTGCTGCTGCAGATGATCAAGATGGTGTCGTCCCCGGCGATGGTTCCCATGACTTGCGGCCACGCTACTTCGTCGAGGCCATGCGCGACGCCTTGCGCGTTTCCCGGAGGGGTCTTGACGACGATCAAGTTATTCGCCCGCTCGATCGTGCGCACGAAAGCGACGAGGGGGGAGAGGGGGGAGAGGGGGCCATCTCCCAAGGAACCAGCGGTGTAAGAATAGCCGCCCCGCCCGTCCGGCCCTTTTGCGATACCGAGCGCTTTCAGCTCACGCGAGAGCGTCGACTGCGTCATGGAAATACCGGATTCGGCCATCGCTCCGATGAGCTCGCTTTGATTGCGGAGCGCTCTTTCGCGAATGAGAGACAGGATGAGCTCTTGCCGCGTGGTGCGATCCGACATCAGCCGCCGCTGACAGGAGGAAGAAAAGCGACTTCGTCGTCTGGCTGGAGCTCCGTTTCTTTGCCCACGAAATCGTGGTTCACCGCGAATTGAAGGGCGGCGCCGAAAGGCTCGAGGCGAGATTCGTCGCTCACGAGACGCTCCCAGAGCCCCGTTACCGTCGTACCCGATGGCAGCTCGACTTCCAGTTCTTCCTTGTCCATGACCTCGCGCAGGGCTGCAAAGACGCGTACTCGTACCTTCAAAGTATTTCCGCCGTTTCCACCGGGCCTTCGACCCAAACTTCGCCGTCCTCGAAGACTTCTTTTTTCCAAATTGGAACGATGCGCTTGAGCCGATTGATCGCGTATTGGCATGCGGCGAAGCTATCGTCGCGATGGGGCGAGGAAACCACGATGACCACGCTCGTCTCACCAACATTCAGCCGCCCAACGCGATGCTGAATGTGCAGGCTCTCGAGATCCCAATTCGCCTTGACCTCTTCCCCTATGCGCTCCATCATTTTGACAGCCATCTCCGGATAGGCCTCGTATTCGAGGAAGAGAACTTTCTTTCCTTTGTTGGTGCCTCGCACGATCCCCGAGAACGTCGCGATCGCGCCGTCGCGATCGCTGGCCACGCCTTGTGCAAGCGTTCGCAAATCCAGAATATCGTGCACGATTTCAAACATGGCCGATGAAATAGTAGCCTGTCCCGAAGCCCCGAACAAGTTCCCACACGGCTGCACTCAACGGCTTTGCCGATCTGGGGAAGTTGGAAAAGACAAGAAAAAAGCAAAGGGGATGTGGGGATAGGAGGGGATAGGGGGATAAAAAAAGATGGGTCTTCAGCAGAATTTGTGGGTTAAGAGAATCTTTGTTCTTATCCCCACATCTCCACCCATCCCCACCTCCCCTTGCTTTTGCTTTTCCAGCCCTTGCTTTTGTTTTTCCAGCAGCCGGGCTAGTCGCTCTCCGGCCACACTTTTTGGCCGATGAAGTGGTCGACGGGCCCGTGTCCTCGTCCGATCGAGAGCCCACGCTCGAGGGCTTTTGTCAGATAGGCCTTGGCGATCTCGACGGCTTTTTCGAGGGCGACCCCGAGGGCGAGCTGAGCGGTGATGGCCGCGGAAAAGGTGCAGCCCGTGCCGTGCGTGTTTCGGACGGAGAGACGCGGCGCCGTGAAGCTCATGAACCGACGCCCGTCATACAACCAATCCACGGAAGCATCTCCCGTCGCGTGTCCGCCCTTGACGACGACAGCCCGCGCTCCCATTTCCACGATCCGGCGAGCGGCAGCATGGATCGAGGACTCGTCCTCCATAGGGAAACCCACGAGCGCCTCGGCCTCGGGGAGGTTGGGGGTCACGAGAAGGGCGCGGGGGAGGAGCTGGTCGCGGAGAGACTTGACGGCTTCCGGCTGCAGCAGTCGATCCCCGCTTTTCGACACCATCACCGGATCCACGACGACTTTGTCGACACGGTGCTCTCCCAGTTTCCGGGCTACCACCTCGATAACGGGCGACGTGGCCAGCATGCCCGTCTTCACCGCATCGATGCCGATATCTTCGTAAACCGTGTCGATTTGAAGACCGATTACCTCGGGAGTCAGCTGCGAGACGCCGGCGACCGTCCGCGTATTCTGCGCGGTGACCACGGTGATGGCGCTCGTCCCGTAGACGCCATGGGCGGCGAAAGTCTTGAGGTCCGCTTGAATTCCAGCACCCCCTCCCGAATCGGAGCCGGCAATCGTCATCGCCACCGTCGGACGGCTTTGCTCGTTTGCCATGCAGAACTTATAGCATGCCGACCTTGACGGCGGCGATCCGTTCTCGTATTCTGTTGGAAGAAAGAGACTTACCCGTGAAAGCCTCTAGGACACTGGCCCATGTCGAAGTCAAGCCTTCGCTCCCTTCCAGGTGATCGACCGGAATCGCGCTGGGACTTTCGCGCGGCGTTCGACCGATCGCCGGTGGCAACGTTTCTGTTCGACGATGCGACGCGCGCGTGTCTCGAGGCAAACAAAGCTGCCGAGCTTCTCACGGCGTTCAGCCGCGCGGAGCTTCTCGATCGCCGCATCGAAGACCTCCACACTCGCGAGCGCCGGGATCGTGCGCTCAAATACTTCCAGAGGTTTCGTCAGGAGCCCGGATTCACCTACGACGATTTGAAGCTCGAGACGAAGGACGGACGCGTCGTCCCCGTCGAAGTCCGGGGCATGAACCTAGGGTTCGACGAGCGCAAGATCATTCTTGTCTACGTCCGCGACATCACGGAAGAGCGACTCTTGCAGGGTGAGGTCTTGTTTCAAAACCACAAGCTCACGACGCTCAACGCGCTCTCCTCGGCGATCCGAAACTCGATGGAGCTTCATCAAATTCTTTCGGGATCGTTGCGCGTGATCATGGAGGCGAGTGGAAGCGTTTACGGAGAGGTTCTGATTTACGACGAAGAGAGCGCTACGTTCCAAATCGCCGCGGTTCGGGGAGAAGGATTCTCCGAGCCGCCTCGAGAACCCCTGAGCGCTGCGGATTGCGAGCTTGCGAACCGCGTTCTCGCGAAGGGCGAGCCGATCCTCCTCGACTCGCTGGCGCACGAGCCACGGCTATCCAAGCTTCTGAGGGGACAATCGGGCATCGGGGTGGCCGCGGGGGTCCCGCTTCGCAACAAAGACCGCGTCATGGGCGTCATGCAGCTCGCGATCGCGACGGACCAACTATTCCCAACGTTCGATTTCGAGCTGTTCACCTCGATTGGCGTCCAGATCGGGATGGCAGCTGACAACGCCGTGCTCTTTCAGAGGACGGTACGCCAAGCAAAGCAAATCCAGGTCCTGAACAATATCGCTCGCATCATCAGCAGCAGTCTTCAAATCGAGGAAGTCTTCGACTCGTTCGCCAACGAGATGGAAAAACTCTTCGACTTCGACCGTCTTTTGGTGGCGTTTCTCGACAGCTCGGGGAGCTACCTTCGGATTTTCGCTTCGGGCGCGCGCACGGATTCGGGGTGGGGCATGGAGTCGCTGATCCCCCTCGTCGGGACCGGTCCAGGGTGGACGGTCTTGAACGAGACGCATTTCATCCATCCGGACACGAAGGAAGAGAAGAAGTTCATCGAAGACCAATTTCTGTACGAAGACGGGATTCGTTCCTACATCCTGCTGCCCATCCACTCACGCGGTAAGATCGTCGGCACTTTCGGACTCGGCTCACGCAGGCGTGCCGGTTTTTCGGAGAAAGATCTCCCTCTACTCACGCAGCTCTCGAAACAAATCTCTACCGCGATCGAGAACGTCAAGCTCTACCAACAGACGAAGGAGACGTCGATCCTCGACGATGTGAGCTCTCTCTTCAATTCTCGCTATTTCCATCAAGCCCTCGACCGCGAGCTCAAGCTCGTCGCGCGGCATAAGTCGCGTTTGAGCCTGATCTTCATGGACCTCGACAAATTCAAGCAGATCAACGATGTGCACGGGCATCTTCGGGGGAGCAAGGTGCTGCGTGAAGTGGGGTTCTTACTGCGCGCCGCCATCCGTGAGACCGATATCGCTGCCCGCTACGGTGGCGACGAGTTCGTCGTGATCCTGCCCGACACGGATTACCCGGCGGCCAAACGGCTCGGCGAACGCATGCGCCAGCTCGTTGTTCGAACGACGTACCTCAAAGAGGAAGGCATCAACGCCCGTATCGGGGCAAGCATCGGCGTGGCCACCTTCCCAAACGAGGCCCCGACCAAGGACGAGCTCATCAGCTTGGCCGACGAGCGGATGTACCGAGACAAGAAAGAAAATCACCGCCGGGCGGCGTCGTCCCCCAAAGATTCCTGACTCGTCCGCATGAGGCGACTCAAGAATGGCCACAGAGTCACAGAGTTTCGAAAACACCTACCGCTTCCGCTGGGCACAACGATACGCTCCAGGGAGCTCCCGACGTCATCGTCCACGGGACGCTGCTAGCAGCGAACACCGAGGCAACAATAAAGGCCGGAGAGTGCTCTTCGCTCGCTTTCTCTGTGCCTCTCTGCCTCTGTGGCCAACCCCCGTTCGTTGCGGCCGCAATAGAGGCTAGCGGCGAGCGGTCCTGAACGAGATGATCACGGCAGCGCCGGCCTCGCGGTCGGCAGCGCCGGGCTCCGCGAGGATTTTCTGTCCATCCTCGTCTTCAATGGCGTCGTAGAGGATCAGCTCAATCTCTTTGGACGGCTCGAGCTGTTTGTTCGGCTTTACAGTGAGCGTGCGTGAGTCGCGGTCGTAGGAGACTTCGAGCTCCGGAAACGGATTACCGATACCGTCATCGTCGGCGTAGAGCAGGTCCACGTTGCGGTTGAAGGTCTCGGCCTTCATGGGATTCGAGAACTGAATGTGGAACTCGCTATCGAGAGGGATATCCCGCTCACCTGGGAGAGGCAGAGAGAAAGCGACTTCGGGCGGCGGACCGAGCTTCTCCTCCTCGGGTTTGACGACTTTGGCGGGCTCCAAGTCCTTCTCTTCGGGTTTGTCCGCGAGCTCGATCTTCTCGGCTCTCAAGTAGTAAGTACCACTACCCTCGTGCTGCCAGGCCGTGCCGATCACGTTGAGCCACTTGCCCGTATCCCGTCGCTTTTTGGGGTCGAGCCGAAAGCCGTCGCCGCGCGGCCTGCGTCCCGTGACCCAGATGGCAGCATCCGCGAGCTTGATGATGAAGTCGCGCGGGGTGCGTTTGTCCTTGATCGACAAGTCCCCGTAGAGGTTGTTTCCGCGAAACTTTCCGTAGACGACGATTTGCTTGCCAACATAATTGGCCGGATCTTTGACGAGATCCCTCAAATCAACGTCGTTCACGCCTGACACATCGATGTCGGGATCGACGATATCGGGCTGCTCCTCCGGCTTGTCCGGGTCCATCGGGTTCTCGATCGGGACGATGACGTCGACGGTCGAGACCGCGAGGAAATAATCCTTGTTGAAACCCGCCCCGTCCTGGCGCTTGGCGCCGGGATAGTAGCGAAGGATGGGGTGATATTGGGGTTGGACCACAGAACTCATATCGAAGAAAATGCCGGAGACCTCGACTTCCTGCCCGGTCATGAAACGGAGATCCTCGAAGCCCCGCCCACCGGTGCCGATGCGGATAGTGGTGAGGAGCATCTCTCCCTCGAGCTCGAAGATGTTGTATTGCTGATCTTCCATGTCACCGTATTTGACCTTGCCTTTGGTGATGACGGGACGGTCGTTGTAGCGGGTACCCATGCTAGCAAGTTCGTCCACCGAGACCCGGACCGGCTCCATGCCTTGATACTGTGCGGCCAACAAACGAACCGCGACAGTAAACATAAACAGTGACGAGAAGGAGAGCCCCACTCCACGCATAGCCTCATCCTAGCTAGGCCTCACGCCCGGAGCAAGTCTTAGGGCCCGCCGCACCGTGATCGCGTTCGCGTCCGCGCGCTGCAAAGACGGAGGGAGTGGCCGCAGGCCGCGCTAAGTTGCTCTACCCCAAATGGCGGCCGGCTCAAAGGTAGCGGCGTGAGCGCCGGAGGGCTCCGGCCTCTCCGAGCCGGAGCTCGACATCTGGCTCGAGACCGAGATCGGAGAATTCTTTCCGCTGGTACTTCGCATATCCGGCCGCCGCAATCATCGCCGCGTTGTCGGTCGAGAGCTCGAGGCTCGGAAAAATAGCGGGGATCTCGAGGCGGCGGGCGAGCTCGCCGAAGCTAACTCGAAGCTCGCGATTGGCCGCTACCCCGCCGGAGACGACGATGGCGCGCACGCGTAAGCGCTTGGCGGCTCTCTCAACACGCATCAGGAGGGTCCTGACGACGGTCCGTTGAAAGGCCGCGGCAAGGTCGCAAATATCCCCACGCTCGTCGGGCGCCTCACCCTCACGAAGCCGCTCGATCGGACCTTTCTGAATGGCGCGCAAGACCGCGCTCTTCAATCCGCTAAAGCTGAAGTCCTCGCTCCCATCCGAGAACTTGGACACGGTGAAGCTGTGGGCGCTCGCGTCGCCGAGCGCTGCAAGGCGGTCCAGTATCGGTCCGCCCGGATAGCCGAGACCGAGCCGTTTGGCAACCTTGTCATAGGCTTCGCCCGCCGCATCGTCACGCGTCTTGCCGATGAGCTCGTAGCTCGACGCTTCCTTCATCAGAAACAAGCTCGTATGTCCGCCCGAGACGACGAGAGAAAGTGCGGGGTGGCCGATCGGCTCAGAGCTTTCGATATAGGCTGCTCGGATGTGGCCTTCGAGATGGTCCACCGCGAGAAGAGGGACATCGCGAGCGAAGGCGATCGATTTCGCAAACGAGAGCCCCACGAGGAGCGAGCCGATGAGCCCCGGACCCTGGGTCACCGCCACCGCGTCGATCGCGTCGAGCTCGATCCCCGCTCGAGCGAGAGCGCTGTCGACGACCGGTCCGATCTGCGTCAGGTGCTGGCGCGAGGCTAGCTCGGGAACGACGCCACCATATGGGCGATGGATCTCGTCTTGCGACGCAACGACGTTCGAGAGAATCCGTCGACCATCCTCGACGACCGCGGCCGAGGTTTCGTCACAGGAGCTCTCGATGCCAAGAATGAGCATCTAGTCGGCCCTAGTCTGCGCTCAGGCAGCCTGATGACTCTTCGCGAGCGCTCTGAGCGACTCGTTATACGGGGCTTGCGCCACGCCGTTCTCGCAAACGATCGCGGTGACGAGCCGTGACGGCGTCACGTCGAAAGCGGGATTCCGGATGCGCACGCCTTCGGGAGCTATGCGGACGCCTTGGATGTGAGTCACCTCCTCCGGCGAGCGCTCTTCGATGGGGATCTCTTTGCCCGAAGTAATCGAAAGATCGAAAGTCGATGTCGGCGCTACCGCGTAAAACGGAAGCCCGTGCTCTTTAGCCAAGACCGCGACGGAGTAAGTGCCAATCTTGTTGCATACGTCGCCATTCGAAGCGATCCGATCGGAGCCCGTGATCACCATGTCGATCTCGCCGAGCGCCATGAAGTGGCCCGCCATGTTGTCGGTGATGAGGGTGACGGGGATGTTGTCCTGGACGAGCTCCCAAGCGGTGAGGCGCGCGCCTTGGAGAAACGGGCGGGTCTCGTCGGCGAAGACTTCGATCTTCTTCCCTGCCTCGACCGCGGCACGCATCACGCCGAGCGCGGTCCCATATCCGGCCGTGGCGAGAGCACCCGCATTGCAATGCGTGAGGATACGCGCGCCATCCGGCACGAGCTCCGCCCCGTGCGCGCCCATGCGCCGATTGATCTCGATGTCCTCGGTCTGGATGGACACCGCTTCCCGCTCCATCCCGGCGAGCACCGCTTCGACGCCGCTACTAATGAGCTCTTCGAAGCGCTTTTTCATCCGATCGATGGCCCAGAACAAATTGACGGCGGTCGGTCGCGTGCCCGCCATCAAGGTCGATAGCGATTCCATCGATTGACGGAGACTCTCGGCGTCCTTTTTGCCGGACTGCTTCAGGCCGAGTGCAATCCCGAAGGCCGCGGTCACACCGATCGCGGGCGCGCCGCGGACAACCATGTCCGTGATGGCCGCGGCAACGGCCTCGGCGTTGCGGCAGGAGAGATAGTCCTCCTTGAACGGCAGATATCTCTGGTCGATGAGGGCGACCGCGTCGCCGTCCCAGCGAATAGTTTCGAGCACGAATCCTCCAGTCCAGCATTCAGGACTATCAAAGCACCGAGTTTACGGTCATCGCGTCGGAACTGCAACGGCGTGGTAGATTTGTTCGGTCTTCGACGTGTTGCGACTCATTGTTCTTTCTATCGTCAGTGCGGGGCTGTATGCGTTGCTTGCGGTTCGGAGTAATGTGGAGCGTTCCGGGCTCTTCGAGCAGAGTGTCGAGTTCTACGTCCTCTGGGTCGGGCTCTTCATCGTTTATGCCATGGCCATTCGCGCAGCCGGCCGAAAGAACGGTACTGCGGTCTACGCGGTTGTTTTTCTTACGGCCGCCGGTTTTAGGGCGACACAATTTCTTGGCAGCGGACTCGATCATTCGCAGGCCGCCGTCTTTTTGCACGGCGCCACGCCGTGGGCCGTGCTCTTCGACCACGCCGAGGCCTCGTTCGAGGCGAGGCGTCTCGCAGCGACGCTCGCCGATTTGGGCTCGCTCCTGCTCGCGCCTTCCTTGCTGCGTGCCGCAGGCTTGCCTGTCGGCGCTGCGCTCATACACGGGTGGAACCCTTTGATCGTCAAAGAAGTAGCGGGGAGCGGGAGACTCGATGCGGTCGCGATTTTCTTCTTGATCGCGGCGCTCAGGCTCGCCCAGACGCCTCGGTTCCGGGGCGCCGCCGCGGTCGCCTACGGTGTCAGCCTCAACGGACCGCTCTTGCTCGCGGGGTCTCTCCCGCTCATGGGGCGGGTACTGCGCGGCTTTGTCGCACCGGCGCTCGTCATCGGCGTCTTAGGGTGGACGCTCACTTTCCCCGGTTCCTGGCTCATGCGCGCCGGGTGGCCGCCAGAAAATTCTCTCGGCGGAAGCCTCACGCCTGCGCTTCAGACACTGGCGGGACTCTTCTTGACCCGCCATCCGACGATAACGCTTCTCGCGACGCTTCTGCTTTGGCTCGTATGGTCTCTTCGGACGGCTACGCGATCGCAGAACCCGAAGCGTTGGCCCCTAGAGACCCTGGTCGTGCTCGGCGGCTTGATCTTCGTAATGCCTCAGGTTCTGCCTTGGGCGTTTCTCCTCGTCGGCACACTGGCGCCGTATTCGGAGAATCGAGGATGGCTCCTATTCACCGCCACGGCGCCACTGACTTATCTGGCGTTCGGAGGTGGCGCCTATGGATTTTGGCTGGGCTTCACGCAGTACTTCGCGGCTTACGCGGTACTGATCTTCTTCGGGCTCGGTAGCCCGCCGCGCGCGGCGGGCTAACGTTCTCCCACTAGGCGCCCCAGAGCACTAGAAAAATGATGAAAGCGATGAGCAGCACGTAGATGACGAGCGACTCGATGAGAGCGAGACCAAGAATCAGTGCGAAGCGGATCTCGCCGGAAGCACCCGGATTGCGAGAAATGCCGTCACAGGCGGCCGCGATGGCACGGCTCTGGGCGTAGGCTCCCGACGCCGCGGCGATTGCGAGCCCAAAAGCGCCCGCGAACAAGGCCGCTTTGTACATTTCCGACGACCAGCCAGTTATCGGTTGGTGCCCCTGATCCTGAGCAAAGGCGGGTGCGGCCAATACAAAAAAGGCGACGGCTGAGAATGTCGCCAGGATAACTTTTCTAATCACCAGGTTTCCTCCTTGGAAAAGGGATCAAACGCGAACTTAGTGCTCCTCGGAAGCGACAGCGCCACCGAGATAAACCATGGTCAGCATGATGAAAACGAAAGCCTGCAATACTCCTCCAAAGACACCGAAGAGCATCATGGGCACAGGAACTAGGAAAGCCACCATCATGCCGAGCGCGGCGATGACGAGCTCCTCACCAAAGATGTTGCCGAACAAACGTAACGATAGTGAAACGATACGGCTGAAATGGCTGATGATCTCGATCGGCAACATGAGGGGAGCTAGCACTGGAAGAGGTCCCAGGAAGTGCTTGAAATATTTCGCGGCGCCGTGAGCGCGGATGCCCTGGTAGTTGTAGTAGAGAAAGGCTACCAGAGCGCAACCGAGCGTCATGTTCAAGCTCGTGGTCGGCGACGAGAAATAAGGCACGAGGCCAATCAAATTACACACCAGGATGTACAAACCCAGCGTGCCGACGAGGCCCAAAAACGGTCTTCCCTTGGTGCCGATATTGGCGACCAGCAGGTCCTGCAACACGCGCACGATCGCCTCGAGCACTAGCTGGAGCTTTCCGGGATTCTCGACGCTGATGCGCCCCCGGAACCAGATCGCAAAGCCGGCGAGCAGCACCGCTACGAACACCGCCATGATCAGATGATCCGGCACCACTTCATGATGAAAGTAGTGCTCGAGCCAGTGATAAATGAACGACTTGTGCTCTAGCTGCTCCATAACTACATGTTAGTCATGCGAGAAGACCGAATGCCCACAGCAAACTACCCTTCGATGTGTTTCCGTAACAGGTAAGCGGTCGACGAACCGCAGGGAGGTGTCCTGCCGTGGGGGCGATCTCTACTGACCTTCTTTACGCTCCGATTTCGACTCCCGGTAAGCCCGGCGAGCATACATGCCACACTCGACGAAAACCGCGGCTACTGGCACAGAAAACCCGAGAGCCAGGCCAACAACATTCGCATGCCAAACGCTAATTATAACAAACAGGGCGATACTCAACAAGATGTAGCGGAACAGTACGCCGAAGAGCCCCAGCCACGACACGCGACCGGGCCGCTCTGCCGTAAGCTTTTTCACTAGCCGGGCGAGAATATCGAGATTCGCTATAGCCAAGAGGCCTCCAGAAAGCACTCCGAGAAAGAAACGGAACCCATAGATGAAACCAAGAAGAGAGAAAATCGCGGTCGCCCACCATGCGTGGCGCCGAAAGCGGGCCATCGAAACATCGGGGTCGAGATTCAATCGGCTCTATCGAAAGCGTTCACGGCCTTGAGAAGGTTGATAAACCCGGCAGCAATACCAAAAATAAGACCGAGCAGCGTCAACCAGGGAAACGTCGCGAGTTTTTGGTCCAGGTAGTGTCCGGCGAATCCGCCCGCCGCAATAGAGACGGGGAAGATGAAGGCAAGGCTCGATAGATGCGCCAAACGCGCTCGGGGCGAAATCCCGGGCTCGCCCCGGGGAGAGACGGGGGGCGGCTTCTTTTCCTCCAGGCCCTCCTGGGACATAGACCTCGTCTAGTTGCCGACCGGCACGGCCGCGGTAGCAGGCTCCTCGACGGAAACACTTGCCGGTTGCGTACCGTTGATCCGCGCCATGATCGCCTCGACCGGCACACGCAGCGGGGCGAGAAAGGGCTTCGGGTAGACGCCAATCCAGATGCAGAGTACGACGAGTGGGACCAACGTCGCTTGCTCACGCAAGGTGACGTCCTTGAGCTTCTCGTTCTCCGGGTTGTCGATTTCCCCAAACATCACGCGTTGATAGAGCCAGAGCAGATAAGCCGCGCCGAGCACGATGCCCGAGACCGCGAACAATGCGTACCACGGACCTGCATGCGTGCTGGCAAACGTGCCCTGCAGAATCATAAACTCGCCAATGAAACCGTTCAGGAGCGGCAGACCCATCGAAGCCAGGGCGATAATGAGAAAAAGTGCTGCGAAGACGGGCACGACTTTCGCTATGCCGCCATAGGCCGCAATCTCGCGCGTATGCGTCTGCTCGTACATGATGCCAACGATTAGGAAGAGCCCGCCCGTCGCCAGGCCGTGATTGACCATCTGCAGGATGCCACCCTGAAGCCCGAGCTCCGTGAGAGCGAAAACACCGAGCATGACGAAGCCGAGATGGCTGACGGAGCTATAGGCGACTAGCTTCTTCCAGTCGGACTGGACCAGCGCGACGAGGGCCCCGTAGATGATGCCGATGACCGCAAGCACGAGGATGTACCATCCGAATTCCTGGCTCGCCTCGGGGAGCATCGGGATCGAAAACCGCACGAAGCCGTAGGTTCCCATTTTCAGGAGGACTCCAGCCAGGATGACCGAGCCCGCTGTGGGCGCTTCGACATGGGCGTCCGGAAGCCACGTGTGAAACGGGAACATCGGAACCTTGATGGCGAAGCCGATGAAAAACGCCCAGAACACCCAGTTCAGCTCCGGATAGTTGATCGTCCATAGCTGCGTAATGTCGAACGTATAGATACCCGTCTCACGATAAAACGCAAAATAGATCGCGAGGATTCCGAGAAGCATCAGAACGCTCCCGACGAGCGTGTACAAAAAGAACTTGATGGCCGCGTAGAGCTTGCGCGGCCCTCCCCACACGCCGATCAGGAAGTACATCGGGACGAGCATGACTTCCCAGAACACGTAGAACAGGAAGAAATCGAGTGTCACGAACACGCCGAGCATGCCTGTTTGCAGCAGCAGCAGAAAAATGTAGTACTGCTTGATCCGATCCGTGATGGCGTTCCACGAAGACAGGACCGCGATGAAACCGAGAAGCGTCGTCATCATGACGAGCAGCAAGCTGATCCCATCCATACCCAATTGGTAGCTGACGCCGATTGTCGGGATCCACTCGGCTTTTTCCAGAAACTGGAACTGCGGCCCGCTATTGTCGAAGGCGAACCACAGCGGCAGAGAAATAAGAAACCCGACAAAGGTGATGATGTTAGCGACCCACTTGATCTGAGTTTCCTGCGTTTTCTTCATGAAGAACAAAATGAAGAGCGCGCCTAGTGTTGGAAACCAGACCACGAGCGACAGGATGGGGAAACCGAATGCGTTATTCTCCATGAACCGTCCTACGTCCAGAGGTAAAAGTAGAAAAAGCCGATGAGCGCCCCGACACCGATGAGCATCATGAGCGCATAGTTCTGCAAGAGGCCTGACTGCAAGCGGCTAAAAGACTTGGAACAGCTCGCCAGGATCTTCCAGACCGCGTTGACCGCACCGTCCACGAGCCCCGCATCCGCGAGGTTCGACATATCGGCGGTTAAGAGCGTCGCTTTGGCCACGCCGTTGACCACGCCGTCCACGACCTCGACGTCGAAAGCATGCAGCGCGTGCGCGCCAGAGAGCGTCCCACCGACCACCGTCGCATCGTAGACCTCGTCTACGAAATATTTGTTGTAGAGAAGCCGGTGCACACCTGGCCAGCCCGCGGAAACGACCTTGTCACCTTCGGGCTTGTTCCAATACATCTTGTATGCGAGAAAGATGCTGAAAAAAGCCAGGCTGACCGAGACCGCCATGAAGCCGATCTCGACGGCGACCGAGGCGTGAGGGGCCTCTTCCGCTGCCGCAGTACCCGCAAGCAGGGCGGGCTCGAGAAAAGAGCCAATCATCGAGTAGCCGAACGGAAGCCCCACGTAGCCGGCAAGGATGGAGCCGACCGCGAGGATCACGAGCGGCGTGGTCATCGTCGAGGGGGATTCGTGAAGATGCGACTCCATCTCCTCGCCGCCGCGGAAATCTCCGAAGAACGTCAGGATGACTTGGCGCGTCATGTAAAACGCGGTCATCCCGGCAGCGAGAACTCCGACCATCCAAAGGACGGTGATGTGACCGCCTTGGGTCGCCGACCACAGAATTTCGTCCTTGCTGAAAAAGCCCGCGGTGAGCGGGATGCCGGCGAGCGCGGTCGTGGCAATGATGAACGTATAGCCGGTCTTCGGCATGTGCTTGAGCAACCCGCCCATGTTACGCATGTCCTGCATCGCGTTGTAGTCGCGATGGCCGCCCGACGCGTGCTCGGCATGCTCCATCGTATGGATCACGCTTCCGGAGCCGAGGAAGAGACAAGCCTTGAAGAACGCGTGCGTCATGAGATGAAAGATCGCGGCCGCGTAGGCCCCGACCCCGAGACCCAGAAACATATAGCCGAGCTGCGAGACGGTCGAGTAAGCGAGAACCTTCTTGATGTCGTTTTGGAAGAGACCAATCGAAGCGGCAAAGATCGCCGTGGCGCAGCCGACCACGGCAACGACCAACATCGCGTTCGGCGCGTGCGTGAACAGCACCGAAGTGCGCGCCACCATGTAGACGCCCGCCGTGACCATCGTCGCGGCGTGGATGAGCGCGGAGACCGGGGTCGGCCCTTCCATGGCGTCGGGAAGCCAGACGTAGAGCGGGATCTGCGCGGATTTGCCCGTCGCACCAACGAAGAGCAAGAGCCCAATGAGCGTGAGAACGCCCCAACCCGCTTCAGGCGCTTCGAACTGCGTCGCCACAGCTTGCATAACTTCGTAAAAATCGACCGAGCCGAAGTGAAAGAAGATGAGAAAGATCGCTAGAAGGAAGCCGGCATCCCCGATCCGGTTGACGATGAAAGCTTTCTTGCCGGCTTTAGCCGCCGCGTCCCGCTCGAACCAAAACCCGATCAACAGATAAGAGCAAAGACCGACACCTTCCCACCCGATGAACATCAGAAGGAAGTTGGCGCCGAGCACCAAGTTCAACATGAAGAAGGTGAACATGTTGAGGTAGGTGAAAAAGCGCCAATAGCCCCCGTCGTGGGCCATGTAACCGACCGAGTAGATGTGGATGAGCAGCCCGATGCCCGAGACGACGAGCACCATGATCATCGAAAGCGAGTCTAGGCGATACTGCCACAAAGCGGTGAAGTTCGCCGTCGTGCCGTCGGCCTGAGCCACGCTCATACCTGGGATCCAAGTAAAGAGTGTCTTCTCGAGAACGGTCTCGCCGCCTTCCGACATGAACGGACCGAAGAGGCAACCAAGAGCGATCAGAAAAGAGAGCGCGACGGACCCGACCGCGACCATGTTGATGGCGGATTTGGGGAGGCGCTTGCCGAAAAGGCCGTTGATGATAGCCCCGACACCGGGGATAAGCGGAATGAGCCAGAAATATTCACTCACAATCGAAGCTCGCTATTGGCGAAATTAGGATGAGACGAACAGAGAGGGCAATGAGGTTCCTGTCTGCGCTTATCAAAACGAATCGTATTTTATAGCACTCGGCAGATATTGTTGTCAAGGTTCTTGGATCGAGCAGGGCACTCGTTATTCGCTGAAAAGCAAGCAGTTACCCGGCTCATGTTGCTACTTGCCATCAGCTAGAACACCCCCTTGACCGCTCCACCGTCAATCTGCAGGCAAGTGCCGGACACATAGCTGGCGCGCTCCGAGCAGAGAAAAGTAACGACAGAGGCGAACTCTTCGGGTTCCCCGAGGCGGCCCATTGGGATTTGGTCGGTCCATCTTTTGAAGATGGCTTCTTTCGGGACCCCATCCTGCTGACCCATGCGCTCGGCGAGATCGACGAGGCGGTCGGTTTTCGTATAGCCGGGGCAGGCGACGTTCACGCCGATCCCGTGCGGCGCGAGCTCGTTCGAAAGAGACTTCATCAGACCCACGACGCCCGATCGCACGGTGTTCGACAGGATCAGACCGTCGACGGGCTGCTTTACCGAGATGGAGGCGATCGCTACGATCCGGCCCGAGCGTCGCTCTCGCATGCCCGGAACGACCGCTCGACACAAATGGATCGTCGATAGCAAATTGAGCTCGAGCCCTTGCCGCCAAGCTTCGAGGTCCGTCGTCTCGAAACGGCTCGTGGGCGGCCCCCCTGCATTGGCCACGAGGATATCGATGCGCCCGAAACGCTCGGTCGCCGCATCGACGAGCCGGCGGACGTCCTCTTCCTTCGTGACGTCAGTAGGAAAGGCGAGAACGTCACCCAACGCTTGCCTCCGGACATCGTCGGCAGCCGCTTCGAGGATCAACTGGTCTCGTGAGGCGACAACAACGTGGGCGCCCTCCGCGGCGAGGCTCTCGGCCACCGCTTTTCCAAGGCCCCGGCTCGCGCCCGTAACGAGCGCGACTTTGCCCGCGAGACCCAGATCCATAGTTATAGGGTGCTGTAAGAGAGGTGACTCAAGAATACTGCTTTTCTTTGCAGGCGATGCAAACCTTCGTCCACGGAACGGCTTCGAGCCGTGTGGCGGAGATTTCGTCATCACAATCTACGCAGACGCCGTAAGCGCCTGCTTCGACGCGGCCGAGCGCGTCCTCGATGGCGCGAAGAAGCTTGGCGTCGGTTTGTTTCAACTGAATGCTGATTTCCTCCTCATTCGCGGCCGTCGAGCGGTCCGCGAAATCGCCGTGCGCGTCCGTTCCCGATCGGCCGGTCAGACCTTTCTTGCCGATGGAGCGTTCGAGGTCCTGCTTCTTCGCGTGCAGGGCTTTCTTGTGTTGAGTTAGCTCAGATTTCTTCATTCGAAAACGCTCTAAGGAATCCCGAAAAACCAGTTATTGTAGCATGCTCTGGTGGATCCGGCAAGGCGACGGAGAAGTTGGGGTGCTGAAAGAGCGGGTCAGCTCTTGAGAAAACCGCGCAGAGAATCGGCGTCATCGTGTCCGATTGACGTGAATTTCAGCGCAGCCTCACATTCCTCATCGGCGTCGATCAAGCGGAGGACTTTCGCCTCCACGATAGCGACCTCGCCACCCTCGAGAAATAGCTTGACGAAGTAGGTGGAGCCGGGCGTCAAGGCACGTTTGAGCCGAAGGAGCATGCCCCCAATGCTCAAGTTCAGCACCGATCCTTCCCATCCGTCACCGAGTTGAGCGAAACATCGCCCCGAGGCATTAACCCTCCGGTGCCGACGCCGCGATGACGTAACCATATCCAGTGTGCCCATCAGAGCGCGCTACCTCCCTGGACGTCCCCCCGATTGCCCTTTTCCCACGCGTATCGTACCGCCTAGCGGCCCCCGTGACAACTACCTATGCTGGGTGCGGCCGGACAGCACGTCCAGCGCATGCGGAAGCGTGGGCGCGAGCGCCAGAAGCCCCTGCTGCACGGCTTTGGGGCTCCCCGGCAGGCAGATGATCAGAACGGCTTCCAAGCTCCCAGCCAAACTACGGGAAAGCACGGCCATCGGCGTATGACGCAGGCCGTCCGCGCGCAAGAGCTCCCCATATCCGGGAATTTCAAGGTCCAAAACCCCTCGGACCGCCTCGGGCGTCACGTCGCGGGGACCGAGCCCAGTGCCTCCGGTGGTAACGATGAGAACGACCTCCTTTCCATCAACGAAGCCACGGATCCGCTCGACGATACGCCCCTGCTCGTCTGGAACCACAGCGCGCTCGCGCACGACAAAACCGAGCTTCTCGAGCTCCTTAGCCGCGACCTCACCCGAAAGATCCTCACGCGTGCCCGCGGCGACTCCGTCGCTGACCGTCAGCACCGCCGCTTGCTTCGCCCGCTTTTCCTTACCTCGAAGATTGGCCACAACAGAAGTATAAGGCTATATTGGAGCTCGAAGCGCCATGAAGAAACCTCTTTGCACCTTAGGCTACGCTGCGCTTCTGGGATTCCTGGCGCAGACCCCCGGGCTTTCGCAGGTCGACGATTCTCGCTACCAGTTTCGTGTCACGGTCGACTTGATTTCGCTCAACGTCACGGTCACCGATACCCGGAACCGCTTCATCACCGACCTCCTGCAAGAAGAGTTCTCCGTGTTCGAGGACGGCATCTCGCAGGAAGTCTCGGTGTTCTCGCGTGAGGATCTCCCCATCCGCATGGTGCTCTTGATCGACGCGAGCGCGAGCATGAACGAGAAGATGGCCTTCGCCCAGGAAGCTGCGGTCAACTTCGTGGGCGAGATGAAAGACGACGATTTGACCGAAGTCGTCGACTTCGGAAGCAGAGCACACGTCCTGCAACCTTTCACGGCCGACGTGGCGAAGCTGAACCGAGCCATCCGCATGACGCAAGCTGGGGGCACCACGAGCCTCTATAACGCTCTTTACATCGCTCTCAAGAACCTCAGCCGGCGGCGACAGGATATCCGGCGTCAGGCCATCATCGTGCTATCCGACGGTGAAGATACGAGCTCGCTCGTCACTTTCGATCAGGTGATGGAGCTTGCGAAAGACACCGATGTCACGATTTACACGATCTCGCTCCGAAAATCCGGCGGGCCCCGCAGCCGGGCGTTCTCGCGAGCGGAGCATGTCTTGAAGAAGCTCGCCGAAGAGACCGGCGGTCAGTGGTTTTTTCCGGGTCAACTCCAAGAGCTCGACTCGGTCTACGCGCGTATCGCTACGGAGCTCAAGAGCCAGTACAACATCGGTTACGTCTCGAACAATCCGAAACGCGACGGGTCCTGGCGCCGCGTGGTCGTGCAGACCTCGATCCAGAACCTGCTCGTGCGCACGAAGCTCGGCTACTACGCTCCAAAAGAACAGTAGCGCGCCGCGGGATCAAGTCATCAATTCCAGCCATCCAAGCCCAACTCGATCGCTTTTTGCCGCGCCTGCCCGAGCTGGTTTCTCAAGCTGACGGTCGTCACAAAGGTCTTGCGAAGATAGGTGTCCTCCGCGGCGAAGACTCCCGGGCTCCCACCTGGAAGATTCGTGCTTGCGCTTCGACCGGAGACCGAGACGCGGACGCGCGTGATGAAGCTCTCGGGGTCATGTCCCATCGGCACGAGTGAAGGCTCGTCCTCGTAGAGCTGCGACATGCCCTGAGCATATTGAAGCTGCAAGTTCTCGATATTGCTCGAGACCGGGATCCATTCTTCGCTGAGCGCGAGATCGCGGCGCTCGAGAGTCGGGCTGTCCGCCGGCGGGAGAGGGTTCACACGATATTGCGCGATGTGGAATCGACCGACGACCGCGCAGGCTAGGCTGACATCGTGTTGAAAAATATCCGTGGCGTGTAGCGCAGCGGCTTCGCTCGGGCTGTGTTTCAAGCTGAGCGTGCCGCAGTGATTCGCTGTGGTCGTCGCGCCGCCAGCGCCTGTGCATTTGGGCGGTGCGAGGATCTCGAAGCGCGTAATGCCGGGCTCGACGTGATCGCAGGCCGGATCGCCGTTGGGACCCTGGAGCGCAAAGAGGGTCATCCCCTCCTGATAGGCGGACTCCATGACGAGCGGCATCGGACTGAAACTCGCGGCGTCGATCTGAAGCACGGTCGAGGCGCCGATCGTGTCGCAGAGCATGCCGTCATTGGACACGCATGAGACTGGCCTGGATACGGGAATCTCCGGGTCAGCGTAGACGATCGTGAGCTCGTCCGGATTCTTTCCTCCGCCATCGAGCCACATCACCGCCATGTTCGCTGGCGTGTTGAAACCCGCGACCATCAGATCCTGGCTGACGCGCATGAGCCCGGCGCGTGCGCTCGCCGTCATGTCGGTGACTTCCGGCTCGCGCTCAAAGCTGTCCTGGCCTTTCCTCAGAAGCATGAAGACCGAAGCCATCACGACCATGGTGATCACGAGTGCTATGAGGATCTCGATTACCGAGAACCCACGTGCTTCGCTGGCACTGTTCTGTGTAACGCCGTTCATTAGAGGTAGCCTCCCGCATCAAGAAACATCTGGCTAGAAACGACTACCTATTAGCAAGTGCCATTCCATCCGGGTTACATCGTATAAACATTTATAAGCAAACCACTTAGACACTTACCGAGCAGATTCCTCCGTCCGCAAGTGTGGGGCTTTCGAGCGAAAGACCCGCACTCGGGGAGCCCGAAACGAGGGCTCGAGGGGCTAACGCACACGTTTTGAATCGATTGAGGGCGGTCCCTTGATTTCGGGGGGGCGTAGTGAAAACCCCAGTGACGTCCGACAGAGCCCACAGACGCCAATTTTCTTTCGGGCGCTCCGAAAGAAAATTTACATCGAGTCGCTGCGACAGTCACGCGCCCAAAACCTAACCCGCTGTGATAAAAGCACTTGAGAGCGTTGGACCATGTGGCACATGACTTGCTTTTATGATTGACGTCTACTAATCGGACGCTCCCGCGTTGGGAAAGGGCCTAGCTCGGGAGCCCGAGCTCCCTCCTAATCGTAGGCACGAAAGGGGCCGAACCTGGGCAGGTTCGGCCCTTTTTTTTCCAGCAAGCCGATCACGCTCACGGTCGCCTGCGTCCCGTCGAGCGTTTTCTCTTCGAGCAGGGTTTTGACAGACCGCGGAGCCAACGGTTACTGTCAATCTGTGCCGGATCGCCGTTTCTTCGAACAACAAGAACGGCAGATCCTCGCGCCTTACGCGGCATTCAGCGAGAGCTCACGCGGCAGACGCCACGACGAACCGGAGCATCCATTTCGCACCGCTTATCAGCGCGATCGCGACCGCGTCGTCCACTGTACGGCGTTCCGCCGGCTCGAATACAAGACGCAGGTCTTCGTCAATCATGAGGGAGACCATTACCGGACGCGGCTGACCCACTCGCTCGAGGCAGCTCAAATCGCGCGGACGATGGCGCGTTTTCTTCAGCTGAACGAGGACTTGACGGAGGCCGTCACATTGTCACATGACCTTGGGCACACACCCTTCGGCCACGCGGGCGAGGACGCCATGAACACACTCATGGCGGAACATGGCGGCTTCGAGCACAACTTACAGGCGCTCAGAATCATAGACCACTTGGAAAAACGCTATCCGCGGTTTCGGGGCTTGAACTTGACCCATGAAGTCCGAGAGGGCATTTTCAAACATTCGCCCAAGCGGAACGATGAGATTCCCGCCGACTTCGACAGCCGAGAGCCCGTCCTCGAAGCACAACTCGTGGACCTCGCGGATGAGATCGCCTACACGAATCACGACCTCGAGGACGGGCTGACCTCGCGCATCCTCGAGCTGAGCTCCCTCGATGATGTCGAGATCTGGCAGAATCATTTCGAGAAGGCGCGGACGAAATATCCGGGAGAGTCCAACAAGATTCTGATCCGCGTCACCATTCGGCGCATCATCAACGAGCTCACCACCGATCTCATCGACGAGACGAAGCGCCGGCTCGAAGCTCTATCGGTCGAGACCGTGGAAGACGTTCGAGCGGCCGAGCGTTTGGTGCTGTTCACTCCGAAAGTCGAAGCCAAGAAAGCGCGGCTCAAGCAGTTCTTGTTTCAAAATATGTACCGCCACTATCGCGTCGTGCGTATGGCAGAGAAAGCCAAGCGCGTCATCTCCGAGATTTTCGAGGTCTATGTCGCAAACCCCAAGCAGCTTCCGCCCCATATCTCCGCGCGCGTGGACAACGAAGGGCTTTACCGAGTCGTGTGCGACTACATCGCAGGTATGACCGACCGCTTTGCCCTTGACGAGCACCGCAAGCTTTTCGATCCCCACGAGCGGCTGTAGCTAGAAAGCTACACTTCCCTGCCTGTCACGACCAAAAGCCACGAACGCGCCTCCTCCGGGTTGGGATTCAACCCCTTCCCTGTGAGCGGTTTCGGTCGACTTCTCCCAGATTCAGAAAGCCTCTGGCCCGAGTTTTGCTTCCTCGTATAGAAACGTTTCCACGAGGGAGAGATCCATGAGCCATGCTATTGCCGCCGACCAGCGAGAACACCGCCGACTCCAATTGGCGCCGACGATCATCCGTGCCGACATCGAACAAGACGGCAAGAGTCGAGAGGGCTATCTCATCAATGTGAGCCTCGGAGGCGCCTTTCTCAGCATCGCGGACCCACCCGCCAAGGACACTACTACGACAGATTTACACATGCTGCTACCGTGGGGCATCGGGGAGTGCCACGTTCAGGCACGTACGGTCTGGGAGCAGACCGATGATCAAGAGCGCGCGATCGGCGCAGGCATTTCGTTCATCGACCTCTCAGAGGACGCGAGCAACCAACTACAGAGCTACCTCGATCGTTTCAAAGAGCTGTCCATCGAAATCACGAGCTGACAAAGCGCTACGAACAACCCGGAAACGAAATGTTGACGCGGAGCTATTTCAAGAAGCGCGTTTGCGGACCTTCTTGATTCCCTTCGCACGGCCGAGGTGCTCGAGCAATTGAAGGAAGTCGTCGCGAAGCGTTTCGTTCTTCGACAACTGACGCCATGCTGTCAACAGACGCCGTTCCCGGGGATCTCCCGGCGTGGCCCGCGACTTGTCACTTTCGTCCGGCAGAAAGTACGCGACGGGCGTATCCAAAGCTTCGGCAATCTTGTGCAGCCAGTCGAGCGAAATTCGCCGGCGGCCCTTCTCGAAATTGGTCAATGCGCCCGGCGAAATACCCACCATACGCGCCAGAACTTTTTGCCGTATGCGCTTCGACTTGCGCACCTCACGAATTATCTCTCCGACTTGCAATTCTCGACTCGATGTCACTTTTGAACTCACCTCTCTAGATGGGTTGTATTTTACGCCCACCGGCATCGCACCCGCAATTTCGATCCCCAGGGCCTTAGTTTCTCCTCATATGCCCAATTGAAATCTCAGGCACCTCCTGAATTTTTCCAGACCATAACACTAGAAAAGGACCGGACACAACTGGGGATTTCCCTAGGGGTAGGGGATTTTTTTCGGAGAAAAAGACCCGTTCGCCTACAAGTTAGGTAAAACCGCCGGATCTTCTGTTGTATCAGGACTCAGGAACTTCTCGATCCCGGGAGCGCCGATCTTTTTCGGCACCTGCATTTGGCCAAGACTCTGCCAGCTCGATGGGCCGACGCGGATGAAAATCTCGACGGTGACCTCCTCCCATTTCTCATTGACAAACATTTGCTGGGGCGAGTCCTTGGAGATGACATTCTTGTCCGAACGGAGGGTGACCAGATCGGAAGCTTCTCCCGGTTTTATGGGCTCTTCGGAGACCGAGTAAGTGAAGGCGTTACCCCAGGGCTCGTCGAAAAGCTCTCGCTTGAAGATGGCCATGGCCTGAACGTAGCCGACTTCTTGCTCCGCACCGTTCAACACGCGGAAGCGAACAACCGGACGAATAAAGTTGTTGCCTTCCTCGTCCTTCCCAATCACCGCAAAATAGGAGGCGAAATCCTCGAGGCGCAGGCTCGCAAGCAGTGCTTCGCTTTCGGCGTCCGTGCACGACACGGCAGAGACCAAGAGGACTCCGGCCAAAAATTGACAGAGCACAGCATGCTTCATTAACATTCCAGGCTTCCAGCGAGACCTATGCCAGCGAGACCTATGCCAGCGAGACGACTTATAGTTGCGATGGACTCGATGGTCGCTCGTCTCACCCTGCCGATTATACTCCACGACCGCACCAAAAGGTCTCGCGGGTGATCGAAGTCGAGAACGTCACCAAAGAATACGGGTCTTTCACAGCGGTCAAAGACCTCAGCTTTTCAGTGGGCCGGGGCGAGATTCTCGGTTTTCTCGGTCCAAACGGCGCAGGCAAGACGACGACCATGCGCGTTCTGACCGGATTTTTTCCGCCCACGACGGGCGCGGTTCGAGTCGCCGGCCACGACGTTCTCGAGGCGCCTCTCGAAGCCAAAGCGAAGATCGGCTACCTGCCCGAGACTCCGCCGCTCTACCCGGAAATGAGCGTGCTCGACTATCTGCACTTCGCCGCCCAAATCAAAGGCGTGGCTAGGAAAGTGCGGGCATCGCGGGTCGATGGCGTGGTCGAGCGGTGCCACTTGACAGAAGTTCGCGACAAGCTGACGGGGAATCTGTCCAAAGGCTACCGCCAGCGCGTCGGGATCGCTCAAGCCCTCGTCCACGAGCCCGAGGTGCTCGTCCTCGACGAGCCCACGGCCGGGCTCGATCCGAAGCAAATCGGCGAGACGCGCGAGCTCATCAAGTCCCTCGGCGGCGATCACACCGTGATCTTGTCGACCCACATACTTCCCGAAGTCTCGATGACCTGCGATCACGTCGCCATCATCAACCGTGGCCGGCTCGTGGCCCACGGAACGCCCGAAAGCCTCACTCAGCAGTTTGGTACCACGAGCGTGGTCAACATCACCGTGCAAGGGGAGCCCGCGCATGTCGCGGACGTGCTTTCGGGCCTCACGGACGTCTTGGGTTTCGAAAGACAGGAGCGCGGCGAACCAGGAGCGACCTCGTGGCGTCTCGAGATCGCTGACGGCGCCGACGTGCGACGCGCTCTCTCCGAGCAGATCGTCGCACGAGGGCTCGGTCTTCTCGAGCTCCGTCAATCGGGCGTCAGCCTCGAAGAGATCTACCTCCGCGCCATCAGCGAGGGCGATAACTAGATGAGCAATATCTGGGCGCTCTTCCGCCGCGAGCTTCAAGCCTATTTCGCTTCACCGATAGGTTACGTGCCGCTCGCGCTGTTCTTGTTCTTCTACGGTTTCTATTTCTACGGGGAGCTCGAGATTTTCACGGACCCGAGACGCGCGTCGCCGGGGCAGGTTCTGAACGTCAACCAGGACATGATCCGATGGCTCCTGCACACGACAGCGTTCATCATCTTGTTTCTCCTTCCGCTCGTCACGATGCGATCCTTCGCGGAGGAGCTGCGCTCCGGCACCATCGAGCTTCTTTTCACCTCACCGCTCACCGACCTTCAGATCGTGCTCGGCAAGTTCTTCGGTGCGCTCGCGCTCTACGTCATCATGCTCGGCTCGACGCTCGTCCATATCGGCATCCTCTTCTATTTCGGCGACCCGGAATGGAAACCCATCGTCGTCGGCTATCTCGGGCTTTTTCTTCTGGGCGCAGGCTATATCGCGTTCGGTCTCCTGTTCAGCAGCATGACGAAGAACCAGATCATCGCGGGTTTCATGGCGTTCAACTTGTTCGTCTTTCTCTATCTGATCGAGTTCGCCGAGTCGTGGGGCGGATGGGCGGCGAGCGTCGTGCCCTACCTCTCAGTCAGCCGTCATCTCGCGGGGTTCGCGAAAGGTGTTCTCGACACGCGCGATATCGTCTACTACCTTTCCTTCATCGGGTTCGGGTTGTTTCTCACGAAACAAAGCATCGAGTCCTACCGGTGGCGCGGCTAGTGAAAAACCTCACACCATATGTCGGCGCGCTCGGCCTCGGCTTCTTGGTCGCCGGCGTGCTACTTCTCGCGCTGCAGCGGCAAAGCGAGATTTACTGGGGGGGCTTTCTCGTCGCTGGCCTTGCGTGCTCCGCATTCTACACCGCCGGTCGCTTCTCGGAGCTCACCAGCATGTTCGGGCGCCGTAGTGCGAAACGGGGCGCGAATGCGGTACTCCTCATCGTGATCGTCGCGGGGATCGTCGTCCTCGCAAACATCATCGCCAACCAGCAAGCCACGCAATGGGATTTCACCGCCGCCCAGCAATATTCGCTCTCCGAGCAGACGAGGAAGATCCTGGGAGAGCTCGCGACCAGCAACGACGGCGATATCGAGATCGTGCTGCTCGACCGCCGCGGGACGGAGCAGCAGCTGCGCGCAAGCGACCTGCTGCAACTCTACGACGACGCGAGCTCGCGCGTGCGCGTCCACGTCATCGATCCCGAAGCTGAGCCCGAGCGAGCGCTCACTTATACGAGCCCCACCGAGCCGGGCGTCGCCCTGGGAACGATTATCGTAGCCGCAAAAGGCCGCACTCAGCGAGTCACGGCAGCCACGGAACCGGAAGTGACGAACGCGATCATCCGGGTACTTACGACGGAGACAAAGAAGATCTACTTCACGTCGGGGCATCAGGAGAAAGATCCGCTCGAGACCGACGCGAACGGAATCTCGGGGATCGCATCGAAGCTCGAAGATTCCGCCTACGCGGTCGAGACCCTCGTCATCGCGCGTTCGCAATCGGAAGACGTGCTTCGGATCCCGGAAGACGCCGCGGCCATCGTCGTGGCAGGGCCACAAACGGATTTCCTCCAGGCCGAGCTCGACGCTCTTCAGACTTATCTCGACGGCGGCGGGAGCGCCATCTTCCTCGTCGACCCGGAGACCCAAGGCCTCACACCGGAGCTCGATGCCTTTCTCGTCGAGCAAGGCATCGTTCTCGGAAACGACGTCGTCGTCGACGCGCTCGCTCAGCCGCCCGTCTATCCCGTAGTTCAAAGCTACGGGCTGCACCCCATCGTCGAGAGCTTCGGCAACGCGATGAGCATCTTTCCTCTCGCGCGGAGTGTCACGACCGCCGAGAAGCGGCCCGAAGGGGCAGAGATCCGCGAGCTCTTCACCACCGCCGACGAGAACAGTTGGGCGGAGACACGACCCGAAGAGCTCGCCGAAAGAAGCGGCCCGACCCCGGAGCAAACCCTCGGACCGATCGGGCTGGCCATGGCCGCGACCATTCCACGCGGTCAGGAGACCGCCTCGCGTCTCGTCGTCGTGGGCGATTCGGATTTCATCTCCAACGAGCTCACTTCCGCGCCGCTTCTGAATGCCGACTTGTTCTTGAATATGACGAATTGGGTCGCACAGGACGAAGACCTCATCTCCATTCGTCCGCGCAAGCCCGAAGATCGCAGGATCGCTCTCAGCGCGCGCGAGCGCACCAACGTTTTCTTCCTTTCGCTCTTCATCATCCCAGGTGTCGTCGTCGTAACGGGCGTGTCCGCCTGGTGGGGGCGGCGGGGGAGGTAACCTAACGCGTTACGATTTTCTTAATATTGATCTTGTCTGTTCCGAAACGTGGATGGAATCGGCGATTCTGACTGGCTAGAGGCTACGAATGAAACGCTCGACCTTGGTCGCAGCCGCTGTGCTTTTCTTGCTGGCCGGTTATGCCTATTGGCTCGAGCACGACGGCGGGCGCGACGAAGGCAGGGAAACTGTCTTCGACGTCGAGATGGACGCTATCGCACGCGTCGAGATCACGCGCGACGGCGAGGATGGCGTCGTCATCGAGCGAGAAGAAGGGACGTGGCGAGTCGTGTCCCCCATCGACGCCGCTGCCGATGCGAGCGAAGTGGAGCTCGTACTCGAGAACCTAGCGACGATGGAGCTCGAGCGAGCGATCCCGATCGAAGCCGGAACGGACCGGGGCGCCTTCGGCATCGAAACGCCTCGCCTCGAGGTCCGGTTCTTCACCGCTGACGGCGCCGAGCACGGACTTCGTTTCGGAAAGGACACACTCACGCCCGCGAACCAATACGTAGAGCGCATCGACGATGCAACCGTGCTCGTCGTCGCCTCCGTGCTCTCGAATAACTTGGCCAAGACTGCGTGGGACCTTCGGGACAAAGCCATCTTCAACCTGCGCGAAAACGTGCCTGCAAAGCACATCTCCGTGCGCCGCCCCGATGACAGGCTCGTGCTCGAGCACGAAGGCGAGCATTGGATAGTGACAACGCCGCCCCGAGCGCGCGCGAATCGCTTCGACGTCACGGGCTTCGTGTCTCGTTTTCGTCGCGCTGAAATGGTCGATATAGCCGCGGAGACGGCCGAAGATCTTTCCGAGTACGGCCTCGCCTCACCCCGCCTGATTCTCCGCATCGAGCTCGATGAAGGAGAGCCGATCGTGCTCGAAGTCGGAAACAAGAACGTGCTCGACTATTTCGCCCGGACCCCGTCACGGCCGCAGGTCTTCCTGCTCGAAGCGGGGCTCGTGGAACTGCTCGAGCAAGACGCGCGCGAGCTCTGGTCGACCATGCTCTTCGACGCAGCGGCGTACGAAGTGACGCAGTTTCAGATCAACGCTCGCCGCGTAGAACAGGCGATAACGGATGCAGGCGACGTATGGCGCGAGGCGGGTACCGAGCTAGACAAGAAAACCGTGGCCGAGCTCCTCTCGAAGATCACGGCTATCGAAGCAACGGCCATTCGACCCGAAGCGCTTCCGTTCGAGCCCATAACCACTATCACGCTCTGGACCGAGACGGCCGAGGAGGAGATCAAAGTAGGCAAGGAGAATGACGACACCGTAATCGCCCAGCGACGCGGCGACGCCGTAACGCTAGTGCTCGACTTGGAGACGTGGCGCGCAATCGAAGCGCTCCTGAAACTCGAACCGCTCTGAATGCGATGTTTCAAGAGATCAACATTAAGAAAAGCGTAACGCAAAGGCGCAAAGTCGCAAAGACGCAAAGGAAAAGAAAGAAAAAAAACATGAAAGGAGATGAAAGTACCCGCGTCCCCGGTTTCGAGGGGACTCTGCGAGTTTGGCAAGAGGTCAACGATCCAGCAAATATTGATCGCTTTTAGCTCTTCTCTGTAAAAAGGTCTCGTGCGCGCTCTGCGGCTTTGACGACGGCCTTGATCAGCGTGACGCGGATCTTGCCTTCTTCGAGCTCTAGCAGGCCGTCGATAGTGCATCCCGCTGGCGTCGTGACTTCGTCTTTGAGGAGCGCAGGATGCGACCCGGTCACAAGCACTTGCTCGGCGGCGCCTTTGGCCGTTTGAGCCGCGAGAAGCGTCGCCGTCTCGCGCGGAAGGCCGAGCTTGACGCCAGCCTCGGCGAGAGATTCCAGGATTACATAGATATAGGCCGGCCCGCTCGCCGAAAGACCCGTGACGGCGTTCATGTGCCGCTCGTCCAGGACAAGGGTGCGGCCGACCGTATCGAACAAACGCTCTGCCAAAGCGACATCGTCGTCTCGGGCCGCCGTGCCACGGCAAAGCACCGTCATGCCGCTTCCGACCGCACACGGGGTGTTCGGCATGGCGCGTATGACGGGAACACCAGGAAAGAAACGCTCGATGGCCGCGCTGGGGACCCCGGCAAGTATCGAGATAATGAGCGTGTTCTTCGAAACGCTCGGGCTAATCGTCTCGCAGACACCTTCCATGACCTGCGGCTTGACCGCGAGAAGCACGATGTCCGCATCGGACGTCGCGGCCCGGTTGTCGGTATGGACCGGAAACGGGTGTTTCTTGTCCAGCATCTTGGCGCGCTCGTCGTGGCGCACGGTGGCCACGATGTCTTTGGGCAGAATCAACTCGCGGGCGATGAAAGCCTCCGCAAGGAGACCCCCGAGCTTTCCGAGCCCCACGATGGTGAGCTTCTTGTTCAAAGGTTCCATGCGCTCATTGTACGTCGTGGTCAAGGGGAGGCGTATCCATGAGGCTAGCGCGCTTCAGGCTGCCTTTGCCGAAGCGTTCTTCGAGACGATCCCGCGCAAGAGCGAGACGATCGCTCCTGTGGTCCCGTCCAAACAAAGAGAGCTGGCGTGCCGCGCCGGGCTTTTCGAGCTTCGAGAGACTGATCCCGAGTAGACGGATCTTCTTGCCTTTGCCGCGAACGCGCTCGACTTGCGCCATGGCGACGTCGAAGATTTCTTTGGCGTCGGAGGTAGGCTCGGGCAGCGTGCGCGAGCGTGTCTCGGTCACGAAATCGGCGTCGCGAAATTTCAACGTCACCGTTTTGCCTCGCACGTCGTGCTTGCGCAGCCGGGTGGCGACCGCTTCGGCAAGATTCAGAAGTGTTTTGCGCATCACTTCAGGATCGTCGGTATCTTCGAGAAAGGTCGTCTCGTGTCCGATTGATTTCGCCTCGTGATGCGGGATCACTTTTCGCGCATCGATGCCACGAGACAGCTTCAGGATGTGATCGCCGTGTTTTCCCATCGGCAGACCACCAGGCTCGATGCGCCAAAGATCTCGGATCGCGCGACAGCCGAGCGCGTGGAGACGCTCCGCCGTCTTCGGCCCGACACCCCAGAGTCGTTCCACCGGGAGCGGCCCGAGAAAATCGAGCTCCTCACCGGGTGCGACAACCACGAGACCGTCGGGCTTATCGAGATCGGAGGCAATCTTCGCGAGAAATTTGTTGGGCGCTACTCCAATCGAAGCTTTGAGCCGCACTTGCTGAAAGATGTTCTCTTTGACTTCCTGTGCGAGAACCTTTCCTTTCTCCGGACGGCAAATCACCGAGACGTCGACAAAAGCTTCGTCTATCGAAAGCGGCTCGACGAGGTCGCTGTAGCTTCTCAGGATCGACATGATGCTCTTCGAGACCGAGCTGTACTTCTTCATGCTCCCGCGAAGGTAAACGCCTTGCGGACAAAGCCGATAAGCGCGCGATATGGGCATCGCGGAATACACGCCAAACTGGCGCGCTTCGTAGGACGAAGCCGCCACCACCCCTCGCCCCGCACCACCATTGGGATCCGCCCCGACAATGACCGGCTTCCCCCGAATCTCTGGATGATCCCGCTGCTCCACAGACGTGTAGAACGCGTCCATATCTACATGGAAGATCAGCATTCAGGATTCTACTAGCACCTTGCTCATTTGCCACCCTCGATACAGGTGAACGTCAGGAGAATATCAAGAAAAACTGGTCCGCGTCTCGAAAAACTCAAAAACGACTCGCGCCCCGCCATCACTAGCCAGCCTCCACTGACTTCCCCGTCTGGTCAATAAACTCAAACGCGCTACCACCGAGAGGCGGCATGAAAACTGGCACCACGGCCGGCGAGACCCGCATTCGGGCGTGCCACGTCGAAGTAACGTATGAGAACCACGATTTCTCTGGAGGATCGTCTCGCCGAGCAGGTTCGGCGGAGGGCGGAGGAGGAGGGCTTGAGCGTCAGTGCCTTCATTGCCAAGACGCTCGACGATGCTCTGAAGCAGATGGCTCCCCGGCCATCCCCTCCCTTCCGGCTGGTCACGGTGAAGGGGGAGGGGCTTTCCCGGACCTCCGCTGGCAGCATCCCCTCCGCCCCGCACCCTTAAGCATTGCCAAGTACGGCTTCAGTGCCCCAGTTTTTTACAGTAGCCGCTGTTCATGCAGGGGCGATCGGGCTCGATGACGCACGGTTTTCGGGTGGAGGCATCCAGCTCATCGTTACATTCCGAGGCCGGTTCTTGGTAGATCTCGAGAAGAGCCGCGTGAAGCACCGCTGGCGGCTCGTCCAGCCGCTTCTCGAGCTCGGCCCGTACCAACGCTCGAACAAGCGCGCGGTCGATGCTCATTCGAGCTCCACCGCGTCCACAACCGCCACGATGGCGGCATCGAGCGGACTATCGGCTCGGCCCGATACCATCGAAGCGCACTTGCCTTCCTGAACGACGAGCACGCGGTCGCCTTCGCCAGCATCGACGCCATCGACCGCCAGCATCGGGACACCTCGTGCGTCCCCCTGGGGTCCGATGGGTTGGACGAGGAGAAGCTTGCAGCCTTCGAGCTTGTAATGCTTTGCCGTCGCGACGACCGAGCCTGTCACACGTCCCAGAATCACGAACGCCCCTCATCGATGCTGTCGACCTTCCCAACAATCCCGGCATCCGCGGGAACGTGATCCGGGAGAAAAGAAAAGGAGGCTTCCTTGCCGCGTACGTAGAACACGCGCTCAGAAACTCCGACACCCACGGCGTCGAGGGCGACGAGGCGCGATCCGTTCGGCTCGCCCGACGGTGTCAGCGGCTGGATCACGAGAAGCTTCTGGCCCAGAAGGCCGGGATCTTTGACCGTGGCGACGACGGTGCCGACGACTTTCGCTAGCAGCATGAGGCTCAACCGCCTTCGCTTGGCAGCAGATCGATGTCATCCACGATCCCCGCGATCGCCGCGTCTACCGGCCGGTCGGAGCAGCCTTCCACCATACGAGCAGAGCTCCCCGAGACCACGAGAACGAGCTCACCATTACCGGCGCCCATCGTATCCACCGCGACGAGGAAGCTGTCTTTGAGCCGGCCATCCGGCTCGACAGCTTGCACAATGAGAAGTTTGAACCCCTCGAGGCGCTCGTCCTTTTGGGTGGCAACGACGGTGCCAGCCACTCTGCCGAGAATCATGCGCTAAGGCCGAGAGCAGCGTTACGTGCTGTTGGACTTGCCGATCGGGAGCCGGTCTTCGAGGCTCGAATGCGGCCGCGGGATGACGTGGACCGAGACGAGCTCGCCGACACGACGCGCCGCAGCGGCGCCAGCATCGGTTGCCGCCTTGCATGCCGCGACGTCGCCGCGGACGATCGTCGTAACGAAACCAGCGCCAATCTTCTCGTAACCGATGAGCGTAACTTTCGCCGCTTTGACCATCGCGTCCGACGCTTCGATCATCGCCACGAGCCCTTTCGTCTCGATCATTCCAAGCGCTTCACCAAAAGAGTCCGCCATGAATCCTCCTAATTAGCTAATCAAAGTCCTGAATATTGAAAACTGAATGCTGAATATTAACTCCCTCCGACCTCACGAATAGCGTCCGAGATGAGCTGAATCAATTCGCTCCGTGTCATTTGTACGACTTCGTCGCCGTTTCCGGCGGCTCCTCGATCCCGGCCACGGGACGCTTCCGCAGGTACCGGACAGGTTTCCCCCCCCGGCGGCCCTTCGAGGTTATAGACTTTTTGACGCAGTTCGAGAAGGCGCGACACTTCCTTCCTGGGTAGGAGCCGCTCGCCGCCGAGTTGACGCGAGATGAGCGAGATCTCCGCGAAGTGTTCGATGACTTCGAGCTTGAAATAGGCGTCGTAGACCTCTTTACCCACGGTTAGCGCGCCGTGGTTCGCCAGAAGCAACCCGTCCGACGTGCGGATCAAACGCTCCACCGAATCGGCGAGATCCTGGGTCGAAGGCGTCCCGTATTCAGCGAGCGGCACGCAGCCAAGGGTCACCACGACCTCCGCGAGCACCGCACGGTCGAGCGGTACTCCGGCGACGGCAAAGCCCGTGCATTTTGGTGGATGGGCGTGAACGACCGCTTGCACATCGGGCCGTGCGTTATACACCGAGATATGCATCAGGATCTCGGTCGAGATGGGTGGGCCGGAAAGCGTATTCCCCTCCATGTCGCAGGTCGAGATCATGTCCGGGGTCAAGTAGCCCTTGCAGGTGCCGGCCGGTGTTCCCATGAGCTCGTTCTCAGAGAGCCGCAGGCTGATATTGCCTTCCATCGCGGCAATGAAGCCGTTCTGGTACAGGCGGCGTCCCACTTCGCAGATATCTTCTTTGTAGCTTTCGCGGGGCATGGCTAGCCAGCGCTCAGAAAGCTGTCCCGGCAACGCTCGGAGCAGAAGTGATAGCGCTGCCCGGACCGCGACTCCGTGAGGGCGCGATGCTCGGGAAGATGAAGGCCACAGATGGGATCACGCACCATCAAGCCTTTGTAGATTGTCCGTTTTTCCGCGCTACCACCACCGGTGGCGGCGTCCATCTCGCGGCGCGCTTGCACCGTGAGCCACCCGGCGACCGCGCGAAACGCCATCCGTACGAGATAAGCGATCAGAAGAACGTAGAGAAAGCGCGCCACATCAACTCCCGGGATGCGCCGATTTCAGCGCATCGAGCTCATCCCTTACGCTCCGGGCTTCCTCGGAGCTCGGCGCCACCGCCATGAGTTTTTGCCACATCGCCAAGCCGCCATCGATGTCCTGTTGCAGATAGAGCTTGATGCGTCCGAGGCCGAGCAAGCTCGGGGGATGATTCGGATCGATTACAAGCGTGTGCTCGAACGAAGCGACGGCGCCGTCCATGTTCCCCTGATTGAGATAAGAGAGGGCGAGATGATTACGTACATGCACATCTCCGGGCCCGAGCTCGACAGCCTTTTCGAGCCACGGGACCGCCTCGGCAAACTGCCCCGCATCCATGTAAAGCTCGCCGACACGCGCCGCGAGCTGCGGGTCGGCGGGGCTCGCCAGAGCGTCGGCTTCGAGCTTTAAGACCTGGCTCTCATCGAGCGGCGGAAACTGCGATTCACTATCGAGACCGATGGTGGACGGCCCGGCCGCCCCGCCGCTCGCCACCACGGCCACGGGGCTTTCCGCCGGCAACACCGCGCGAAACACGAAATAACCGGCAGCGATGCCAAAGCAGAGTCCCGCGATGAAAAAGCCCAGGTCCCGATTCACGCCGCAAAGTGTATCATCAGGATTCAGCAATCGGCATTCAGCATTCTGGATCTCTCAAGATTGTGGTGACACGGCTTCCAAGCCGCAGTCTCGAGAGTACCCTGAATGCTGAATACTGGGCGTTGATGGCTGATTGTCCTCTGCAAACGACAGTGCGCCAGTATAAAAGAAGCCTACTTGAAACAGGATCAAGAACGGGAGCGAGCCGTAGATGTGGTGGGCGGCTGCGTAGGCCACGCTCAGCGTGAAGTAGAGGCCCAGACCGAGCTCGAGATACGGGAGCAGGCTCCGGCGGCTTCGGTAGCGCTTTTTGTTCCATTCGTCGGCCGACGACTCGATTTTGTATTTCGGCGTGCGCACGAAACCGGTCTCGCGACCAAAAAGCGCCTCCATGACGGCCTTGGCATTGTTCAGGCACATGCCGATGCCGAGCGACAAGAGCATCGGTAGCACCTTGAGACGCCGCAACCAGTCCTTGTAAATCTCGCGTTGCGAGACGACGTAGAAGCTCGTGACCGACATCGTCGCCGCGAGGAACAATGGCAGATCGAACAGAAGCATCTCGTGCCAGCCCATGTTGAAGCGCACGAGCAAGCTCGGAAAGATGAGCAGCGAGAGGAGCACCATCAACGGATAAGCCAGATTCGCTGTGAGGTGGAAAACGGCCTCGATCTTCACGCGCAGCGGGAGCGGGCTCGCGAGGATCTTCGGAAGCAGCTTTCGCGCCGTTTGAATGGAGCCTTTCGACCAACGATGCTGCTGGGTCTTGAACGCGTTCATCGAGACCGGGATTTCCGCGGGCGCGACCACGTCGGGCAAGAACACGAAACGCCAGCCTCGTAGCTGGGCTCTATAAGAAAGATCCATATCCTCGGTCAGTGTGTCGTGCTGCCAACCGCCCGCCTCCTCAATGGCCTGCCGCCGCCAAAGCCCCGCTGTGCCGTTGAAGTTGAAGAAACAACGAGAGCGATTGCGTCCCCCGTGCTCGAGAACGAAATGCGCGTCGAGCAAGATCGTCTGCACCCGCGTGAGAAGCGAGTAGTCGCGGTTGAGATGTCCCCAACGCGCTTGAACCATGCCGACGCCCGGATCGGCGAAATGATGGATGGTTTCGTTCAAGAAATCGGGCAGGGGAACGAAATCCGCGTCGAAGATGGCGATGAGCTCACCCTTCGCGACCTTCAAGCCCGCCGCGAGGGCGCCCGCCTTGTAGCCGGTTCGATCCTCCCGATGAAGGTAGTGAACGTCGACGCCGAGCCGGCGATGATGAGCCACGAGCAACTTGGCCACTTCCGACGTCTCGTCGGTCGAGTCGTCGAGCACTTGGATCTCGAGCCGCTCCTTCGGGTAGTCGAATTGGCACACCGCGTCGATGAGCCTCTCGACCACGTACAATTCGTTAAATACCGGTAGCTGCACCGTGACCTTCGGAAGGTCTTTGAACCGCGCATGGGCGTGAGGTTTACGATGACGATAGCGATAGTAAAGATAGACCATCCAAGAACGATGCATCCCGAAAATCGCGAGCGTGAGGAGGACCGCGAAGTAGGTCGTCAGAAGAAATGTATCCACGGAAACCATTGTCGTATCCTAGACTGCGGTTTTACAAGACCCAAATGAACGACGCCACTCATTTTGGAGAGTCCGCGCGCCTTTGAAAAAAGAGCACGGAGTTCTCGTGACGCTCGGCCTCATCGAGCTCGTCCTGACCATTTTGGCGTCGCGGGTCGTGGACCGCGAGACCAACTATCCCATTTACTTGACCCTCTACTTCGCGATGGGCCTTCCTTGGCTCCTCGCGAGCTACTACGTCGTGCGACAGGCGTCGGATAGTAGCGCAAATCGCGGCTTCGTTCTCGTTTTCGTCCTCGCGATCGCGATGCGCCTGCCCTTCCTCGCCACGGAGCCCATCCTGTCCGACGACATCTTCCGCTACGTCTGGGACGGCCGTGTGCAGCATGCCGGCATCAATCCTTACCTTTACGCCCCGGACGCTGAAGAGCTCGTATTTCTAAGAAACGACCTCTATCCCGGCATCAATAACAAAGATATTCCAACGATTTATCCGCCTGCCATGGAATGGGTTTTCTATGTCGCCATCGCCATCTCGGAGAGCCTCTTGTTCATGAAGGCGTTGTTCGTGCTGTGCGATTTAGCGCTCATCGTCGTGTTGCGCGGGATTTTGCGTGCGCTTGGTCTCAACCCCGTCCGCGCCGTTATCTATGCGTGGAGCCCGCTCGTGATCGTCGAAGTTGCCGGCAGTGGGCACAACGACGCCCTCGCTGTATTGGGGCTCTTCGCCGCGCAGTGGGCGCTGCTACGCCATCGCGACGCGCTCTCGATGGCGTTTCTCACTCTTTCCGGCCTCGCAAAGGTCGTCGGCTACGCTTTAGCACCTCTTTTTCTCCGAGCCGTACGCCCGCGCGCGCTCGTCGCGATGGGGCTCGTCACCGTCGCTCTTGCCCTCCCCTACGCAAGCGCGGGCAGCTTGGCCTTTCGCGGCCTCACCCAATACGGGCTCCGTTGGCGTTCTAATGACAGCCTGTTCCATATCCTCTTCGCCCTCACGGGGTCGCTCGACACGGCGAAGATGATCGTGGCCGCGACGCTCGTGACGATGGTTCTCGTGCTCGTCTTCTTGAACGCGAGACCGCTTCGAAGCTCCTACCTGACTGTGGGCGCGATCCTTCTTCTCACGACCACGGTGCACCCTTGGTATCTGTTGTGGGTAGCACCCTTCCTCGCCATCTACACGAGCCCCGCATGGCTCTATCTCTGCTTGAGTATTGGCTTGAGCTATCACTCGGCCTATCTCGCGATGCCCGGCGAGGCGTGGGAGGACGTGGTCTGGGTGAAGGTCCTCGAATATACGCCGTTTTTCGTCCTCGCTATCTCGAGCGCGATACGCGAGCTGGGCGCCGGCACCCGCGCGCGCCGCGCGTTCCTTGGGCTACACTCTCCGCCATGACCCCCGAGCGCGTGCGCGAGATCCTCGCCGCCGTCGCGCGCGGTGAACGCACGACGGAAGAGGCCGTCTCCGATCTCAAGCTCCTCGCCTTCGAGGAGCTCGGCTTCGCCAAAGTCGACCACCACCGAGCACTGCGGCGCGGCTTCCCCGAGGTCGTCTTCGGACCTGGGAAGAGCTCCGAGCAAATTGCGGAAATCGCGAAGACGTTGTCTAGCGCGGGCCAAACGGTGCTCGTGACCAAGACGAGCGAAGACGCGTTCAAAGCCGTCTCCGCGGTGGCCGAAGACGCCAAGTGGCACGCGAGCGCAAAGGCCATCTCTATAGGTGCCCCTCCGAAAACGAGACTGGGAAAAACTTCGGTGCTCTGCGCGGGTACGTCGGATATCAACATCGCGGATGAAGCAGCTCTCACGGCCGAGCTCATGGGTTGCGAGGTCGAGCGTATCTTCGATGTCGGCGTCGCGGGCCTCCATCGCCTGCTAGCGCACCGCGACGCTTTGACGGAATCCAAAGTTCTCATCGTCGTCGCGGGCATGGACGGCGCTCTCCCGAGCGTCGTATCCGGTTTGACCGACGCTCCCGTCATCGCGGTCCCGACCAGCGTTGGCTATGGGGCCGCTTTTGCGGGACTCGCAGCGCTCCTGACGATGCTGAACGGGTGCTCGCCCGGTGTCGCCGTCGTAAACATCGATAACGGCTTTGGCGCCGGTTACATGGCAGGGACGATCTGCGGCGCGATCCGCGAGTAAGCGTCACGGCTCGCCAAAAAAAGAAGAATAGCCACAGAGGCACAGAGACACCGAGAATCAAGAATACTGTGCGTTTTTCGGCTCCTTTCGCCGTATCATCGTTCGTGACGCGATCTCCTATTGATTCGTGCGTTGTGGACTTTCTTGCCCCTAGCACAGACAAAGGCAGAAACCAGGGTTCGACCGGCCTCCTCGCTTTTCTCTGTGACTCTGTGTCTCTGTGGCCATTTTTTTTTACGGCCAGCAGCTAACGGACATACTGAGTTGGCAGCCGTGAGCTTCGCATGGTAGTGTGGTGGGATCGGGCCGAATCGGAAACGCGTAAGTGGTGTGTCTCTGTAAGTTACTTATTCTTATGAGCTCCACTCTCTTGCGCCAGCTCACTATGGCTCTCGGGGCATGAATATCCGCGCATACGAAGTTCTAGAGTTCGGCCGCATTCGCGAGAGGCTCGCAAGTCTGGCCGAAACAGATCCGGGCAAGGCTCGTGCTCTAGCGCTCGAGGTCTCCGACGACAAAGAGCGCGTCTCGCGCCAGCTCGGCGAGACCACCGAAGCGCGCCGCCTCGACGATGAAGGCGAAGCGGTGGCGCTCAGCGACCTACCCGATGTCGCTCCTTTTCTCGACGCCCTCGGCATCGAAGGACGAACGCTCTCGGTGGCGGATTTTATTGCGCTTTTTGTCTTTGCAGGCATGGCCAAGAAAGCCCGAGGGCGCCTCAGCGCCAGAGAAGACGATCTCCCGAAGCTCCGGGCGCTGACGCAAAAACTTCCCAATTTGCGGGAGCTCGAAACAGAGCTCAGCCGCGTCCTCGACACCGAGAAAAACGATTTGCGCGACGATGCGAGCGCCGAGCTCGCGAAGCTTCGCGCCTCGCTCGGCCGCTTGCGACAAAAGCTCCAAAAAACGCTCGACCGCACCGTCGCTTCGCGAGACAACGCCAAGCTTCTCCAGGAAACGATCGTAACCACGCGCAACGGGCGTTCCGTTCTGCCAGTCAAAGCGGAGTGCAAGTCGCAATTTCGGGGAATCGTCCACGGTGCCTCGGCAAGTGGCGCCACGCTTTTTATCGAGCCCATAGCGACGGTGGAGCTCAACAACGAGATTGCGTCCGTCTTGGATCGAGAGCGGCAGGAAGTGCGCCGGATCCTCGCGGCGTTGACCGGGCGTCTCCGGCCGAGCCTTCCTGCGCTCACGGAGGCTTTCGAGATCATGACGGAGCTCGACCTAGCCCAAGCCAAAGGCCGGCTCTCCGCCTCCTATCGCGCCACGGAGCCTCGGCTAGGGGAAGGCCTCGCCCTTGTCGACGCCCGTCACCCTCTCGTGGACGAGGCTGTCCCGGTAAGCTTCCACGTGTCCGGCAAGCGCCGCGGCCTCGTCTTTACCGGCCCCAACACGGGCGGCAAGACGGTCGCGCTCAAGACGGCCGGACTTCTCAGCCTGATGGTCCAGGCAGGGCTCCATGTTCCCGCGAGCTCTCAAAGCTCTTTTCCCGTCTTTCGATCTTTGTTCGCGGATATCGGCGACGATCAATCCATTGCATCCAATCTGTCCACATTCTCGGCTCACTTGGCGAAAATGGTCACTATGGAGAACGAGCTCGAGCTGCCTTCTCTCCTCATCCTCGACGAAGTGGGGACGGGCACCGACCCATCGGAAGGAGGCGCTCTCGGGACCGCGCTCGTGGAGCACTTCATCGCGCGCGGCGCACTCGTGATCGCGTCCACCCATCACGGCCTCCTGAAAGCCTATGCGAGCACGACCGAAGGTATCGACGCGGCATCGTTTCAGTTCGACCCAGAGACCTATGCGCCGACCTTCACGATCGTAGAGGGCGCCTGTGGCAGAAGCCTTGC
>SMVB01094565.1_pt1 | contig 53620 bp, 40 predicted proteins | sample 2456461 | NCBI WGS metagenome assembly SMVB01 (sample SAMN11095934, study PRJNA526329) | marine sediment metagenome | biome: Marine sediment; feature: Surficial sediment; material: Deep marine sediment; isolation source: Hadal surficial sediment | place: Pacific Ocean | collected 2014-05 | depth...
CCGGATATCGTCTTCACCTGCGCGCTTGGTCGCACCACCGGCCCGCAGCAGGAGCGCGGCGTGTTCCGCACCACCGACGGCGGGCAGAACTGGGAGCGCGTGTTGTTCGTCGACGAGGACACCGGTTGTTCGGGCCTCGATATGGACAGCAATAACCCCGACGTGCTGTTTGCCGGCACCTGGGACGTGGTCATGCACACTTGGGCGATGTTCTCGGGTAACGGTCCGGGCAGCGGTGTGTACGTGTCGCGTGACGGTGGCGACAGCTGGGTGGAGATCGACGATCCGGGCCTGCCCACCGATCCCGTCGGCAAGATCGACGTAGCCATTGCTCCCTCCGACTCCCAGCGCGTGTATGCGCTCATTCAGACGGCCGACCAGGGTTCTGTATGGCGCTCGGACGATGGTGGCGAGAACTGGCGCGTGGTGAGCTGGGACCGCCAGCTCATCGGCCGCGCCGGCTATTACATCCGCATCGACGTGAACCCGGCCGACGCCGACGAGGTGCTGATCGCTTCGAGCACCTTCTTCCGCTCCACCGACGGCGGTGCCACCTGGCCGCTGCGTGGCGGCGGCTGCGGTGACTGCCACGACATCTGGATGGATCCGCTCAACCCGGACCATTGGGCAACCACGGGTGACGGCGGCGTCGGCGTCACCCGCGATCACGGCGCCAGCTTCGCACGCTACTCGCTGCCCATCGGGCAGATGTATCACGTCGCCGTCGATAACCGCGTGCCCTATTGGATCTACAGCAACCGGCAGGACAACGGCACCATGCGCGGCGCCAGCGATTCGCCGGTAACGGTGCCCAACGTGCCCTCGTACTACGACGACGAGGGAGTAGGTATCGGCAGCCGCTTCAATCCTGACCGCGCCGCTGGCGGTCGTGGTGGTCGGGGCGGAGGCCGTGGCGGGCGTGGTGGCTTCGGTAATCGCGGTGCCGGCGGCACGCCCTGGCAGGGTGGCATCGGCGGTTGTGAGTCGGGCTTCACCATTCCCGATCCGACCAACCCCGACGTTATTTACGCCACCTGTTACGGCAACAAGGTGACGCGCTACGACGACAAGGTCGGGCGTGCCCGCTCCATCGAGCCCTACATGATCACGCTCGACTCGCAGCCCGATGTCATCGACTATCGCTGCCACTGGACGCCGCCGCTGGCCTTCGATCCGTTCGATTCCGAGACCGTCTACTACGGTTGCCAGGTGATCTTCCGCACCCAGAATCGCGGCCAAAGCTGGGACCTGTTCAGCCCTGACTTGTCGACCCAGGACCCGTCTCGTGTGGTCTCGTCGGGCGGCATCATCGGCGACAACCTGGGGCAGTTCTATGGCGAGGTGGTGTTCGCCATCGCCCCATCGGAGATCCAGCAGGGCCTGGTCTGGGCCGGCACCAACGACGGCAAGGTCTGGTACACCGACAACGACGGCGGCAGCTGGAATGACGTCACCGCCAACGTCGGCATGAAGGAGTGGGGCATTGTGCGCAAGATCGAGCCCTCACGCTTCGACCCCGCCACCGCCTACATGGTCGTCGACTATCACATGATGGACGACCGCATGCCGTACCTGTACAAGACCACCGATTTGGGGCGGACCTGGACCAGTATCACGGGCGACCTGCCCGCCGGCCACCCGCTCGATTACCTCATGTCGTTTGCCGAGAATCCCAACCGCGAGGGCATGCTGTTCGTCGGCAGCGGGCACGGCTTCTACTACTCGATGGACGACGGTGCCTCGTGGAGGCCGTACCAGGAGGGTCTGCCGGCCGTGCCGGTGAGCTGGATCGTGGTCGAGCCGCGCTACCACGATGTGGTGATCTCCACGTATGGGCGCGGGCTGTTCATCATGAAAGACATTACGCAGCTCGAACAGCAGGACGCGGCGGTCAATGCCGGCGCCCACCTGTACGAGCCGCGCCCCGGCTTCCGCCAGGCGCGCAGCGGGTCCGCCGAGTTCGTCTACTCGCTGGATTCCGACGCCACGGTTACGTTCCATATCCTCGACGGTGGCGGCAACGTGCTGCGCACCATGGAAGTTCCTTCGCGCGCCGGCCTCAACAAGACCAGTTGGGATCTGAGGTACGAGGGATCGGTCCAGGTCGAGCTCCGTACCGTCCCTCCGGACAATCCGGAGATCTGGAACGAGGCCCGGTTCATGGGCCAGGAGACCCGCACGATCACCCACTGGGGTATCAACGGTGCCAAGCGCGCCGGTCCCATCGCGGCACCGGGTGGGCACACGGTGCGCATGACGGTGGACGGCCGCGCGCAGGAGCAGACCTTCGAGATCCTCAAGGATCCTGCGATCCCCTCGCCGGACGACGACCTGCGTGCCTCGACGGCGGCGCAGGTGCGCATCCGCGACGCCATGAACGTCACGGCAACGATGGTCAACAACGTCGAGATCATGCGGAAACAGATCGAGGATATGGAGGTGGAGTACGCCGGGCACGATGATCTCGAGGCGGCGCTCGCCCAGCTCGACCACAAGATTCTCGATGTGGAGCTCCTCATGCTGTCGGAGACCGAGCTGCACAGCGACGACAAGTGGTTCGTCGAGGCCTACCACACCTACCAGAACCTCATTTGGCTCAACGGCGAAGTGGGGTTGGGCGCCGGCGATGTCGCCGGCGGCGCCGAGTACCGGCCGACGGATCAGTCGATGGCTACGCTGGCGCGCCTCGAGGCGGAAGTCGAGCAAGCCAGGGCGGGCCTCGACAACCTCGCCGATACCGTGATCCCTGAATTCAACCGCGCCCACGAGGGTCGATTGCGGCCCATCGTGATCCGGAGGTGAGGCACGAGGCCGGACGGATGCACAAGCCGCGGCTTGGCGCTCTTCTCACGCTGGCGTTTCTACTCGGGGGTACGGTGAACTGTTCGGGCTCTGCGGATACGCCCGATCTCCAAGATCTCGATCTCCCCGACCCCGGTCGCCCCGTCGGCATTGCCGGCGCCCCGCTGAACGTCCTGCTGATCACCGTCGACGACATGGGATGGGACTCTCTGGGGGTGACGGGCTCCCCGGTTTCCGACATCTCACCCAACATCGACCGGCTGGCCGGCGAGGGCATGCTATTTACCCAGGCCCACGTGACCATCGCCATTTGCCAGCCGACGCGCGCCGTGTGGATGACCGGGCGCTACCCCCACCGCAGCGGTGCGCTCGGCTTCGATCCGATCGACGCGCAGGTGCCGACGCTTGTCGAGGCGCTCGCCGAGGCCGGGTTTCGCACCGGCTTGATGGCAAAGACAGGACATGTCGTCCCCAGCCGACTCGCCGCGTTCGAGGCGGTCATCAGGGCCAAGGATCTGCAGAACGGCCGCAGCCCGGAGCTCTACTACGAGCACGCGGCGGAATTCTTTCGACAAGCCCAGAGCGCCGGCCAGCCGTTTTTCTTGATGGCCAACTCTCAAGACCCGCACCGGCCCTTCGTCGCCAGCCGGCAGGAGGTCAACGCCAGGGGGCGGGATGCCACCAGCACCAGCGAGCAGTACGGCGGCGGCTTCCCCGAGGCGGAATTGGCCTTTGCTCCCGAGCAAGTCCCGGTACCGGGTTACTTGGCGGATCTGCCCGCCGTTCGACGGGAGATGGCGCAGTACTACACGTCGGTACAGCGAGCCGACGCCACCGTGGGTGCCGTCCTTCGGGCGCTTGATGACTCGGGGATGGCGGAGCGCACCCTGGTGATGTTCTTGTCCGATCACGGCCCCTCTCTTCCGTTCGCCAAGGCCAACGTCTGGATGCACTCGACCCGCACGCCCTGGATCGTGCGCTGGCCCGGTGTCGTCGCCGCCGGCGTCATCGACGCCGAACACATGATGGCGGGGATCGATCTGGCGCCGACCATTCTCGACGCCGTTGGTCTCGACAATCTGGACGGTGCCGACGGAAGGTCGTTCGTTCCCGTGCTGAGAGGCGAGGCGCAAGCCGGCCGCGAGGTCGTTTTCACGCAGATCAACTCGCTATCGAGCGGCAGGTCCTATGCGATGCGCTCGGTGATCGGCCGGCAATACGGCTACATCTTCAACGCCTGGGCCGATGGCGAGACTTCCTATCGCTCAGAGGCCAGCGGAGGTCTGACGCTATCGGCGATGCGCGACGCAGCGGGCCGGGACCCGGCCCTGGCTGAACGGGTAAGCCACTACATGTTTCGTTCCCCGGAGGAGCTTTATGACTACCGCCGTGACCCTGATGCGCGGGAAAACCTGATCGGCAGCCACGAGCGCGCGGCGACAGCCGATCGATTGCGTGCGATGTTGCTCGAGCACATGAGATCCACCGACGATCCGCAGCTTGCAGCCTTCGAGGCATGGCTCGCGCAGTTGGAGCAGGCCCCATCCGGGGTGCAAGACCCTTTCACCGGAGAAAAATGATGCGCATCAAGACCGTCGTTTGGGTCCTCGTAGTCGTTGTCCTTCTGGTCGCGCCGCAGGCGGGGCAGGCGCAGCAACGTGGCGGCCGCGGTGCGGCGGCGCCCGAGGCTTCGGGCGAGCAAGCCGCTGTTCCCGACGAGCAGTCGTCGGTCACCGAGCACACCATCGTGGTCGACGGACAGACGGTGCCGTACATCGCCAAGGCGGCGACCATGCACCTGGTCAACGACGACGGCGAGGTCAACGGCAGCCTGTACTACACCGCCTACACGCGCAGCGACGTGGACAGCAGCAGGCGGCCGATCTCGTTCATTTACAACGGCGGGCCGGGTTCCGCCTCGATGTGGTTGCACATGGGCGCTTTTGGTCCCAAGCGGGTGCTGGTCAACGAGTCCGGGCCGACGCCGCCGCCGCCCTACGACCTGGTGGACAACCCCGGCACGCTGATCGATATCACCGACATGGTGTTCATCGATCCCATCGGCACCGGCTTCAGCCGTGTGGTGGGCGTCGGGCAGGGAAGTGAGTTCTGGGGTATCGACGAGGACGCCGCTTCGCTAACGCAGTTCATCTCGCAGTACATCACCCGCAACCAGCGCTGGAACTCGCCCAAGTTCCTGATGGGTGAGAGCTACGGCACGACGCGCTCGGCGGTGCTGGTAAACATGTTGCAGAGCCGCGCCGGCATGGATTTTTCAGGGGTGGTGCTGATCTCGGCGGTGCTCGACTTCGAGACGCTGCTGTTCGCCCCGGGGCACGACACCTCGTACGTCACCTACCTGCCGACCTATGCCATCACCGCGGCGTATCACGGCGCCGTGGCGTGGCCGGATGATCTCGATGGCTGGCTCGACGAGGTGCGCGAGTTTGCCGTCGGCGAGTACGCTCACGTCTTGGCGCAGGGGGCCTCGGCTCCGGCGGCGCAGGTTGCGGCGGTGCGCGCCAAGCTGGCCGAGTACACCGGTGTGTCCGAGGAATACCTCGAGCGCGCCAATATGAGGGTCAACGCCACCCAGTTTCGCGCCGAGCTACAACGCACCCAGGGGATGGTGACCTCGCGTCTCGACGCCCGCTACGACGGCTTCACCAACGAGTTGCTCGCCGAAAACGCCGGCTACGACCCGCAGTCCTCGGCCATCACCGGCGCCTACACCGCGGCGATCAACCGCTACCTGCGCGACGAGCTCGGCTTCGAGACCACCGAAACCTATCGCACTGGAGGAGGCGCTCCGGGTTGGAACTGGAGTCGGGCCCGTGGTGGAGGCGGTTGGCCGGGTGCCACCTACGTCGCCTCGGATCTCGAGCAAGCGATGATCCGCAACCCCAACCTCAAGGTTCAGATCGAGAACGGCTACTACGACCTGGCGACGCCGTTTTTCGCCATGCAGTGGACCACCGATCACATGAACCTCCCCGACGAGCTGCGCGGCAACATCAAGCACGACTTCTACGAGGCTGGGCACATGATGTACGTCCACGAGGAGGAGCTGATGAACCTGAAGCGCAACATCGTCCGGTTCATCACCATGGCAACCGAGGTGTCGGCCGCCCGACAATAGGCGCAGTTGCGGGAGCTCCAGCGCCTGCCGGTCGAAACTGCGATCGAATCGGCGTAGTGTGCGGGGGTTCCCAGTCCACCGTCGTCAGCAGGAGGTCGCAGAATGGTTCTCAAGAGCATCGGTGTTTTCTCGCTGGCCAAAATGATGGCCGCTCTGTACGCGGTAGGGGGTTTCATTGCCGGTGCGATCTTCGCTCTGTTCGCCATGCTGGGCGCCGGCATTGCGGCGAGTCAGAACGAAGGGGGGGCGTTCTTCGGCATGTTGTTCGGCGTCGGAGCGATCTTTATCCTGCCGATCATGTACGGGATCATGGGGTTCATCGGCGGGGCGATCATGGCGTTCATCTACAACCTGGTCGCCGGAATCGCCGGCGGTGTCGAGTTGGAGCTCGAGTAGCAATCGCTGCAGCCGGGCGCCGGACTTGAATCGCGCCGCCCCGTACACGAAGCTGTAGGCTTCTTACCTGAATCCCCACGAGGAATCCGCTGCTTTTGAAGCGGCATCCGAGGAGGCCCCGGTCCTGGTACGCGCCCGGGTCTCCTCAGAAGATCGAGGTGGACCGTGAAGAAGCTCTTCGGCTGTTGTGCTCTCATCGTCGCGATCATCGCCTCCACGGCGCCGGCGCACGCCCAGTCAGGCTACGCTGCATCCGTGGCCGTCGGCGAGTATGAGGTGTTCGTCGGCGAGGCCGGCAACGTGATCTCGTCGGGTTTCGTGTACGTCTACCGGCAGACCGCCGAGGGCTGGAAGGAAGTCGCCAAGCTGGCAGCCTCGGACGCCGAGGATCGTGACCGGTTCGGTCGCTCGATGTTCGTCGACGGTGACCTGCTGCTGGTCGGCGGCGGCAGCGGCACCGGCAAGGTGTACGTGTTCGAGCGCGATGGCGGCGAGTGGGCGGAAGTCGGAGTGGTCACATCGGCCGACGGCGTCGCCGAGGACGGCTTCGGAAACGCCATCGCGGTTAGCGGTGGTTTCATGATTGTCGGCGCCTCGGGGCACGACGAGCGCCAGGGTGCCGCCTACATTTTCGAGCGCGGCGCTTCGGGCTGGTCCGAGGTCGCCAAGCTGGCGGCGACGAATCCGACGCCCGAAGAGCAAGACGCGGAAGGCCGGCGCGGCGGCCGACGTGGCGGCCAGGCCGGCGGCCGTGGCGGCGGGGGCGGTCGTGGCGGCCGCGGCGCCAACGCGCCCCCGATGTTCGGCTCGGCCGTGGCGATTGATGGCGATTGGGCGATGGTCAGCGCCCCCAACTACAGTAGTCGTACCGGCAGCGTGTACGTCTTCAAGCGCGATGGCGGCAACTGGGAGCAGGTTGACCAGCTACCGGGCAACAACGTGCAATCGGGCGCCGGTTTTGGAGCCTCGATCGTGCTCGGGGACGGCGAGATGTTTATCGGCGCGGCCACCGCCAACGGGGGCATCGGCGGCGTCTCGGTGTATCAACTCAACGACGAAGAGCGGTGGGTTCAGAGTGGCAATCTGGTGCCGTTCGACGGGCTTCGCGGTGGCGGCTTCGGCACCTCGTTGGTGATCGACGGCAGCGTGGCGCTGGTCGGTGCTCCGGGCGCCGGCGGCCGCGCCGGTCGTATCTATCGGTACGAGCGCGACGCCAACGGCAACTGGACGGGCGCCAGCAAGCTCGGCGCTGCCGCCCTCGCCGGCGGCGATCGTTTCGGTAATGCCATGGCGGCGAACGCCGATGTTGTCGCCGTCGGTTTGCCGGGCGACGACTTCGGTGCCGGCACCGCGGTGGTCATGACACGCTCGGACTTCGGTTGGAGCACCGAGAAGATCTTCAGCCCGATCGCCAACTACCCGATGGTTACCGGGACCGACGGTGGTATCGAGTGCCGAGACGGCATGGCCGGGAGCTTCCCGTGCGACAACGTCGATCTGATCGCCTACTTGCCGGTGCACGAGATGGGCGGTGTGCGCGGCCTCACGACGAACGATGCATGGGGCTGGAGCGACCCGGACAGCGGCCGCGACTACGCCATCATCGGCATGCGCGACCGGGCTTCGTTTGTCGACGTCACCGACCCTTACAACCCCGTCTACGTCGGCATCCTGATGAAGACCGAGGGCTCGCGCACCAGCGTTTGGCGCGACATGAAGGTGCGCAACAACTGGGTCTACATCGTCTCGGACGGCGCCGGCCAGCACGGCATGCAGGTCTTCAACCTCGAGCGCCTGCGCGAGTTCGACGGCGTGCCGATCGAATTCGAAGAGGACTACCACTACGACGGTATCGGCAGCGCCCACAACATCGTCATCAACCCCGACACCGACTACGCTTATGCGGTCGGCGCCGGGGGCCCGAACGGCTGTGGCGGCGGCCTCCACATCATCAACATCGAGGACCCGTCGAACCCGACGTTCGAGGGCTGCTTCCAGGACATGAACACCGGGCGGCGCGGCACCGGCTACTCGCACGACGCCATGTGCATTACGTACGATGGGCCGGACGATCGCTACGATGGTCACGAGATCTGTATCGGCTCCAACGAGACCGCGATCTCGATTGCCGACGTTACCGACAAGCGAAACCCGGTGGCGCTCGGCATGGCGACCTACCCGAACGTGGCGTACACCCACCAGGGTTGGATCACCGACGATCACGCCTACTTCTTCATGAACGACGAGCTCGATGAGATTCGCGACCTGGTTACGGGCACCCGGACGCTGATCTGGGACATCCAGGACCTGGAAGACCCGATCCTCGTCAGGGAGTACATCTCGGACAACCCGGCCACCGACCACAATCTCTACATCAAGGGCGACATGATGTACCAGTCGAACTACGACTCGGGCTTGCGGGTATACGACATCAGCGACCCCGAGAACCCCGAGCCGGTCGGTTTCTTCGACACGGTCCCCTACCAGGAAGGCGAGGGTATGGGCGGATCGTGGAGCAACTATCCTTTCTTCGACAGCGGCATCATCGTCGTGACCAGTGGTCGCGAAGGCATGGTGATCGTCAAAGTACGCAACTTGAGGTGATGCTTGAATAAGCGTTTCCATTCACGTTCTCGGGGAGCCCTGTCGCTCCTGACCCTGGTTCTGCTGGCGACGGCGGCCTGTGGTGGCGGTGAGCCGGCTGATCCGGTGTCGGCCGGCGCGGCCGACGACAGCGCGGCGGTCGAGACGGCGGCCGCGGAACCCGAATTTCTGTACGTCGCCAGCCAGAGCGGCCCGGCACTCTCGGTCATCGACATGAATGCCCGCGAGGTCGTCGAGACGATCTGGTTGACCGACCTCGGCTTCACCGCCAACGCCAAGCCGCACGACGTTGCGGTCGAGCCCGACGGATCGTTCTGGTACGCGTCGTTGATCGCCGATGGCCGCGTGTTGAAGTTCAACCGCGACAATGAGTTGGTCGGTCAAGCGGACTTCGAGACGCCGGGGTTGATGGCCATCGACCCGGTTGCGGACGTGCTCTACGTGGGGCGCTCCATGGCTGCCGCGAACCCGCCGCAGCGTATCGGCCTGATTACCCGGTCTGATATGGCGATCGACGAGTACGACGTGTTCTTCCCGCGGCCGCACGCCATTGCGGCGGCGCCGGGCGGCGGGCGCGTGTTCACCGCCAGCCTGGCGGTCAACCAGATCGCATCGGTCTCTCCCGAGGACGATGATCTGGAGATCGTCAACGTCGACGGAGATCCGCACACGTTCGTGCAGTTCGTGGTTTCGCCTGACGGCACGAGACTCGTTACCGCCGGGCAGATCTCCGGCGAGGTGATGGTCTTCGATGTGACCGACGCACGGATTCCGGAGCTTGTCACGAGCTTCCCGATCGGCGGGCAGCCGTGGCACCCGGTGTACTCGCCGGACGGCAGGTTTGTCTACTTCCCGCAACGAACGAGCAACTCGGTTGCGGTCGTGGATACCGAAACCTGGGAAGTCGTCGCTTCGATCGAGGGCGCCGGCCTGGCCGAGCCGCACGGCAGCGCGATCTCGGCCGACGGTCGTACGCTCTGGGTCTCGGGTCGCAACACCGAGGCCGTATACCCGACGACCATCGAGCGGACGTCGGCGGCGACCGCGGGGGAGGCCCTTCCGGCCGGCACGGTGGTGGCGATCGACACCGAGACCCGGCAGATTATCGCCGTGCTCGAGGTTCCGGCGTACGCCGCCGGAATCAGCACCCGACTCCGGTAGGTCGTCGAGCCGTGCCGAAGCCTCGCTTCAATGCCGTTTCGTTGGCCATTCCCGGCCTCCTGGTGCTTGCTGCCGCGACCAGCGCGACGACGCCGCAGTCGAGCTTGCCCCGGTTCGAGCGCCGGCTGTATTCGATCGAAGTGCAGGACGAGGACGGCGTTGCCTACGACCATCCTTTTCTGGGTGGCTTCAACCTGCCGCGGCCTCAACTCGTCGATATCGATGGCGACGGTGACCTCGATCTGTTCGTGCAGGAGTACTCGAATCAGATCATGTTCTTCGAGCAGGTCGGCAGCGCCGAAGAACCGCGCTACGTGTGGCGGACCGACGCCTACGAAGACCTCGACGTCGGCGAGTGGTACCAGTTCGCCGACGTCGACGGCGACGGTGATTTCGATCTCCTGGCCGAGCAGCGCTTCAGCCTGATCCGGTTCTGGCGCAACAACGGTGCGCGTGGCGCGCCGGAGTTCGAGCTGATCACCGAAACGCTGCTCGATACGGCCGGCGACGTGGTGTTCTCCGATCGCCAGAACATCCCCAAGGTCGGCGACATCGACTGCGACGGGCGCCTCGACCTGATGCTCGGCCGCCTCGAGGGAACCATCACCCGTTACGAGGCCGACGGCGTCGACGACACCGGTGCGCCCAGGTTCCGTCACGTCACCGACAATTTTCAGGACATCGAGATCATCGGCCAGGTGATCGGCGACGACCTGCCGACCCTGCACGGCGCCAACACGATGGCCCTCGAGGACATCGACGGCGATGGTGACCTCGACCTGTTCTGGGGCGACTTCTTCGAGCCCGGTCTGCTGTATATCGAGAACACCGGGTCGTGCACCACACCGTCGTTGCGCTCGGAGCCCGAGCCGTTTCCGCTCAACGATCCGATTGCGACGAGCGGCTACAATGCGCCGGCGTTCGGCGACATCGATGGCGACGGCGACAACGACCTGCTCGTCGGGGTTCTCGGCGGCGCCTACAACGCCAACAGCACGACGATCGACAACTTCCTGTACCTCGAGCAAACGGCGCGGAACTCGTTCGAGATAAGAACTCGCCGCTACGTTTCTAACATCGACCTCGGTAACGAGACGTTCCCGGCTTTCGCAGACCTTGACGGCGATGGAGATCTCGACATGGTGGTGGGCAACAAGATCCAGCCCGACGACAACCAGACCGGCAAGCTCTTTCGCTTCGAGAACATCGGTACGCCGACCGAGCCGAAGTTCATCCTGCGCGGCATCATGCCCGAGTTCACCGGCGCCTATCATTTCGCCCCGGCGTTCGGCGATCTCGACGGCGACGGTGACCTCGACATCTTGATGGGTACGTGGCGCGACGAGTTGATGCTGGTGATCAACGAGGGCAGCGTTACCGAGCCGCGCTGGGTGATCGTTGATGCCGCGATCGTGACGCTGACCCGGGGCCGCAACGCGACCCCGACGCTCGGCGACATCGACGGCGACGGCGACCTCGATCTCTTCATCGGCGAGTCGTCAGGCGACCTCAACTTCTACCGCAACGACGGTGGCCCTGACGGACCGGAATTCGTCCTGGTCGACGACAAGTTCGGCGGCATCGACGTCGGGCGCCGCAGCGTGCCGACGTTGGTGGACATCGACGGCGATGGTGATCTCGACCTGGTGGTCGGCTCCGAGGGCGAAGGCCTGAAGCTGTATCGCAACAACGGCACCAGGCGTGAAGCCGACTTCGTCCTCGACGAGGCCTTCGATGTACCGGTGCATCCGTTCTCGGCGCCGACGTTCGTCGACATCGATGGTGACGGCGACGTCGATCTTTTTGTCGGCGGCATCGGTGGCGGCCTCCTCTACTTCGAGAATCGGCGATGATGTCAAAATTGCGCAAGATCGGCTCCGAGCTGCTCATCCTCGGCGGGGTCATCGTGTTCTCGCTCGCCGCCCGCTCCGTGATCGCCGATCACTACTACATCCCCAGCGAGTCGATGGAGTACTCGTTGCTCGTCGGCGATCGGGTGTTCGTCGACAAGCGTGCCTACGGGCTGCGGCTGCCGTTCACCAGTATCGAGCTTCTCCAGGGCAGATCGCCGGAACGCGGCGAGATCGTCGTGTTTGATTCGCCGGAAAGCGGTGTGCGGCTGATCAAGCGAGTCGTGGCCGTCGCCGGTGATCGAGTCGAGGTCACCGACGGAAAGTTACTCGTCAACGGTGAAAGCCGGCTCTCGGACACGTCGGCCGGCCTCGAGATTTTCGGCGCCCATCGAGCGTTGCTCAACTTGAGGGCCGGCGGTGGACCACCGATGAGACCGACGATCATTCCTGAAGGAACCGTCATGGTGATGGGTGACAATCGCGGCAATAGCCGTGATAGTCGCGCCTTCGGCTTCATCCCGGTCGACGATATCTACGGTCGCGCCACCCGGTTGTATTACCGCCGCGGCAAAGGATTCTCCTGGAGCCCCCTGTGAGCTTGCCGATGGCCGGCGACGAACGCGGTGCGACGTCGGCGGCGGAACCAGGTTGAGCGGCGTCGTCGAGGATGGGAATGTCTGACGAGATCAGCTACCACATGACGCCGGAGGAGTTCCGCCGCCGCGGGCGCGAGCTCGTCGACTGGATCGCCGACTATCAAGAACGGGTCGGGTCGTTACCCGTGTTTCCCCAGGTGCAGCCGGGTGATATTCGCGCCGCGTTGCCGGCTCGAGCGCCGGAACAGGGCGAGGATTTCGATGCGGTCCTACGAGACCTCGAAGACGTCATCGTGCCCGGTTTGACCCATTGGCAGTCACCGAGCTTCTTCGGCTTCTTCCCGAGCAATAACTCCGGGCCGTCGATCCTGGGCGAGCTACTGTCCGCCGGGCTCGGCGTCCACGCCATGATGTGGGCGACAAGCCCCGCCGCCACCGAGCTCGAGAGCCACGTTCTCGACTGGCTGGTTGGTCTGATGGATCTGCCCGCTGCGTTCCGCAGCGGCGGCGCCGGCGGCGGCGTTATCCAGGACTCGGCTTCGAGCGCGACGCTGTGCGCCTTGATCGCGGCCCGCGAGCAGGCCACCGATTTCGCCTCCAACGCCGGCGGTTGCGACGGCAGCATCGTCGCCTACACCTCGAGCCAAGCGCACTCATCCGTGGAAAAGGCGATCAAGATCGCCGGCATCGGTAGCAATAATCTGCGCTTGATCGACGTCGACGAGAGCTTCGCGATGCGTCCGGAGGTCCTGGCGCAGCACATCGAGGACGACCGCGAGGCCGGGCTCGTGCCGGCTTTCGTGTGCGCCACCGTCGGTACGACGGCGGCGAACGGATTGGATCCGCTGGCCGAGATCGGCCGTATTTGCGACGAAGAAGATGTCTGGCTCCACGTCGACGCCGCGATGGCCGGCACCGCCGCCCTGTGCCCGGAGTTCCGCGGCATCCACGACGGCTTGGAGTTCGCCGACAGCTATTGCTTCAACCCCCACAAGTGGATGTTCACGAACTTCGATTGCGACTGCTTCTGGGTCGCCGATCGGGCAGCGCTGATCAACGCCCTGTCGATTTTGCCCGAGTACCTTCGCAATGAGGCCACCGATTCGGGCGCTGTCATCGACTATCGCGATTGGCAGGTACCACTGGGACGCCGCTTCCGGGCGCTGAAGCTGTGGTTCGTCCTGCGCCACTACGGCGCCGAGGGCCTGCGTTTTCACATCCGCCGGCATGTGGCGCTGGCGCAGGAGTTCGCCTCCTGGGTCGCAGCGTCCGACGATTTCGAGCTTGTCGTGGCGCCGCCCCTCAACCTGGTCTGCTTCCGGCACCGCGCCGGTGACGAATTCACCCGCCGGCTCCACCAGCAGCTCAACGCCAGCGGCAAGCTGTATCTGACCCATGCGATGCTCAACGGCCGCTATACGCTCCGCATGTCGATCGGCCAGACCTACACCGAGGCCGAGCACGTCGAGCAGGCCTGGCGGCTGATGTCCGATCTCGCCGCCGAACTGGACGTCGAAGGGGCATGATTCCTCTCCCCGATCTGCTCCATGATCTCCCGCACGCCGCGGTCGACGACCAGTTCCTTCTCGAGCTCCTCGAGCTGGCTTTCCTGGGGAGCAACGAGAGCCGCAGCATCGACGAAGGATTCGCGCAGATCCCCTTGCCCCAGCCGACCTGGAACCCGGATTTCTTCGTCGACGATTTGTTCGTCGAGGATTTTTTGCGGCACCTCTCGACCCTGGTGATCGACGGTCGCGACTATCCGATCCACACGGCGTTCGTCCTTCGGGTCTTGTCGCAGCCGCCGCTTGACCTCCAGAGCATCCATTTCCGGCAGGCGATTCTGCGTGAGCTCGAGGCGGACGAGACCATCCGTGGCCGGGCGACGACCCTGTACGTGAAGCTGGTGGAGCTTCTCGATCAGCTCAAGAGCACCCACACGCAAGTGCTTCTCGACAACACCTCGTTGCGCCTCGACACCCTACGGCAGCTCCACCACGTCGTCGATTACATGGTGAGCGAGTTCGGCGAGGCGCACTCTGGCCTGCGCCGTCTCCACGACGTGGGGCTCGAGATCCAGGCGTCGCATGAGCACGACACGCTCGATGCTTTGCTCGACTACGAGGACAACTACACCCGGCTCGATCTCAGAATCCGCGTCGGCGCCGACGGGCGCATCCGCAACCTCGAGATCGAGAACCTGAGCGACAACGAAGATAATCGCTTCTACCTGCCGCCGTGGCGACGCTGGGTGGAGATGGTGCGGCTCCGCTGGCGGGGAACCACGTTCACCCAGCGCGAGCTGGTCAACCGCGTCATCCTTGACGTCTACCGCCGCATCGGCCCCACCTTCAGCACCCTCGTCCAAGTGCTGGGCCACCTCGAGGTCTACCTGGTGAGCCGCGCGTTCGCCGACGATGCGCGTCAGGCCGGTCTCGAAGTTTGTCTCGCCGACATCGAGCCGGGCTCATCGATCGTCCTGCGTGGCCTGTTCAACCCGCTGCTGCTTCAGACCCAGGGCCCGCCGGTGCCGTGCGCGATCGCGCCGCACAGCAACGAGGCGGTGACCGTGGTGACCGGCCCGAACTCGGGCGGCAAGACGCGGCTGTTGCAGGCGCTCGGGCTCGCCCAACTTCTCGGCCAGTCGGGCCTCTACGTGCCCGCCGCCGAGGCGAATTTGCCACTGTCGAGCAGTATGTTTGCCTCGCTCGTCCACCAGGACGGCGCCGATCTCGAAGAGGGGCGCCTGGGCACCGAGTTGCTGCGCATCCGCACCTTGTTCCAGGGCGTCGAGCCGGGCGCCATGGTGCTCATGGATGAGCTCTGTTCGGGGACGAATCCCTCGGAGGCGGCGGAAATTATTTCGATGGTGCTGCGCCTGCTGCGCAAGCTGTCGCCGCACGCGTTCATCACCACCCACTTTCTCGACATCGCCAAGCAGTTCGAGGACGAGCCGCCGATCAGCGACCTGGAGTTCTTGCAGGTGGAGATCGACGCGGCGCAATCGTCGACCTACCAGTTCGGGCCGGGGGTCGCTACGACGTCGCTCGCGGTGGGAACGGCGCGTCGACTCGGCGTCGATTTCGAGCGCCTGGCCGCGGCGATCGACGAGCGCACCGGCTCATCGAGCGGATCTTCTGATCGCGAGCCTTGACGGCGTGCGAAAGAACTCTCGGGGTGCTGTCGGGGGCACTGTGGGGGGATCTACGGCACCCTGTTGGTTCCGCTAACATGAGCCGATGAACGAGTGTGCCCACCATGTCTGAGGCCCCGACCGCCCGAGCGGTCTTCGATACGCTCCTGGCGCACGACATGACGCACGTCGTCGGCGTGCCCGATAATGGCGCGGCAGGACTTTTCGCGCTGGCGGCTGAACACCCGGACGTGGAGCTGGTGACGGTGACCCGCGAGGGCGAGGCGTTCGCGGTGGCGTCGGGGTTGTGGCTCGGCGGCAAGGAGCCGGTGGTCGTCATCCAGAACACCGGCCTGCTCGAGAGCGGCGACAGCTTGCGCGGTACGGCGTTTCGCATGGGGGTTCCGCTGCTGCTGCTCGTCGGTATTCGGGGCCACGCCAAGATGGTCGCCAACCACCGCCGGATCGGCGCCGACGGCGCTGCCGGCCGCACCGCGCAGACGATGAAGCGGGCGGAGATCGATTCGGTTGCGCTGCTCACCGAACCGACGCTGCGCGCCTGGGAGGTCCCCTATACGTCGTACCGAACCGATGCCGACGTCGACCGTCTTGTCGGTGCCTGGGAGCGGGCCCGCGCCGGGGGGCATCCGGCCGCGGTGTTGCTCCCGTACGCCCTTCAATGACGCGGTCGTGACCCGCGCAGAGTTTCTCCAGCCTCTTGCCCGGCGGCGGACGGACGAGGTGGTCGTCACGACGATGAGCGTCGTGCGTCCCTGGGGCAGGCTCTCCCGCCACGACCTTGATTTTGCCTCGGCCGACAGCGCCATGGGGCACGCCGCCGATCTTGCCCTCGGCATCGCCCTGGCGTGCCCGGATCGTAGGGTCCTGTGCCTGAACGGCGACGGCAGCATGTTGATGAGCCTCGGCACGCTGGTGACGATCATCGAGGCCGGGGTCGATAACCTGATCCTGTTCGTCGTCGCCAACCGCACCTACGAGATCACCGGCAATCAACCGATTCCCGGCGCCGCCAACGTCGATTTCGCGGCGCTGGCGAAGGGCGCCGGTTTCGACAGAGTGTTCGCTTTCGATCGGGCGAAGGAGTTCGACGAGCATCTCGATCGAATCCTCTCGGAGGCCGGCCCCACGTTCGTTTGCGTCGACGTGGAACCCGGCTCGGAAGGTGCGATCAGCCGCCAGCCCGAGGAGGAGGCGCGCTACCTGCAGGTTTCGCTCGCCGATTGGAGTCGGCGCATGCGAAACGTCCTGACGGGCAGCGGATGAGCGCGCAACCGGGCCTGTGGTACGAGGACCGCCCGACTCACTGTCGGACCTGGCCATTCTGGCGCGAGAACGTCGAGACGACGACTGTTTAGGCCGACGAGGCACCGGCCCGGCCCGGTGCAGGACGAGCGGTGTTCCGCTACATTGACCAAGCCTGAATCATTTGGCTGGGTGCTGAAGAGCTCCCCGGAGCTTTCCAGCATCCCGTGAGCAGGCCCTGGTTTCTCAACGCTGGCTCGGATTCATCTGAAAGGGGGGCCTATGGTTTCGGCGTCTCGCGGTGCACCTTGGTTCGTTCGCATTCTCGTCGGTTGTTGTGGACTGGCGCTGTGGAGCACGGTTGCGCTCGCCCAGAAGACCGACATCATCACGCTCGACAATGGCGACTCGATCACCTGCGAAATCAAGGAGCTCGAGCGCGGCCGGCTGCGCTGCAAGACCGACACGATGGGAACCGTCTACATCGAGTGGGACCACATTGCGGCGATCAACACCGACAAGATGCTCGAGATCGAGCTCGACACCGGCCGGCGCTACTTGGGATCGCTCAAGCCGGGAGAGACTGCCGGGGAGATGAACGTGACGATCGGCCGGGCAAGCACCCCGGTTCCCACCGCCGCGGTCGCATTCGTCAGGCCGATCGGGGCGACCTTCTGGGGGCGGCTCGACGGCGACATCGATTTCGGTGCCAGCTTCACCCAGGCCGACAATCAGCTCGACTATTCGCTCAATGCGACGTCGAAATACACCGGCCAATCCAACACGTTCACCGTCTCGCTGAGCTCTTTGATCAAGAGGCGCGATGAATCCACCACCACCAATCGTCAGGTGTTCAGCGGCCAGTGGATCCGGCAGTTACGCTGGTCACGCTGGTTCGGGTTGGCGGTTGTCAATCTGGAGCACAACGAGGAGCTGGATCTCGAGGTCCGTGCTTCGGGTGGCTACGGCTTTGGCCGGTACTTGAAGCAGACCAACCGATGGACGTGGAGGACGTATGCTACCGGTCTCTACAGCCGCGAGGAGTTCGTCGGCCAGCCGACCGGCAACAACAACGTCGAGGCCGGCCTCGGGACCGACGTCGAAGTCTTCACGTTCGGCGAACACGTCACCGACATCAGCACCAGGTTCGTAGTCTTGCCGAGCCTTTCGGACTTCGGTAGAGTCCGGCTCCAGTTCGATGCCAAAGTAAAGCGGGAGTTCGTCAGGGATCTCTATTTCTCGGTAGAACTTTTCGAAACCTACGACTCGAATCCTCCGCAGGAGAGCGCCAAGAAGAACGACTTCGGATTTACCATGTCGCTGGGCTGGTCGTACTGACGGGGGGTTGAACTGAACGTGCTTGCTTTCATCGTTGCCGCAATCGGTGTTCTCATCGTCGTGGTCGGGGTCGGCGTGGTTGCCGCGCCGGCGGTTTTCCGAGAGATCGTGGGTTTGGCTCTGCGTCCCAAGCTCGTCTATGGGGCGATCGGCTTCCGTCTGGCCGCGGGGACGTTCTTTGTGTTGGCGTCGGAAGCGTGTTCGTGGCCCGCAGCGATCGGGACGATCGGCGTGATCATGCTCGCCGCCGGTTTCATCAGCTTGTTCATGGGTATCGAGCGGATCAAGGCGCTCATGAGTCGGTTTCTGGCGCTCTCGGATACGGCGGTCAGGCTCGCGTCGCCGGGCGCCATTCTCTTCGGTGCGTTCGTCGTCTACGCCGCCGTGTAGCGCACATCGCAATGCCCTCCTGCTGCGGGCACCGGAGAAGGGAGTTGAGATATGCGGGCTAGGACCGGGAATCACCGTCTCGGAAGACCCACCACTGCGTTGCTGCTTGCGTTGCTGATGACCGCAGGGTGTGGCGGCAGTGCGCAGACGCCGCCGGCGCCGTCGGGCCCCGAACGCGACGGCTCGCCTTCGTGGTCTCCCGACGGCTCGAAGATCGCCTTTTACTCCGAGCGCGACGGCAACGCCGAGATCTACCTCATGGATGCCGACGGGTCGAACCAGACGCGCCTCACCGATCACCCGGACGACGATGGGTATCCGGCGTTCTCGCCGGACGGGCAGCGCATCAGCTTCGACTCGGATCGGGACGGCGACGGCTTCGAGATCTACACGATGAACGCTGACGGTTCCGACGTCCGGCGGCTGACGTATCACTCGGCGCGGGATGTTTCGGCGTCATGGTCTCCCGACGGCGGCCGGATCGCGTGGATGTCGGACCGCTCCGGGCGTTTCGAGGTCTGGCTGATGAACGCCGATGGATCGAACCAGCGCCAATTCACCGGCGTCGACGCGCCGTCGGCGGGGACGCATTGGTTCCCGCAGTGGTCCGCCGATGGCGAGCACCTCGCCTTCCACGTCAACCGCGACGTGCACACCGTGCGCGCCGACGGTAGCGAGTACACGCGCCTCACCGTCGATCCGGACAACGGCATGGTGCCGAGCTGGACACCGGACGGCCGCATCGTGTTCATGAGCCGGCGGACAGGGGCGACGGAGATCCATTCGATGAACGCCGACGGTTCAGACGTCATACGGCTGACGCGCACCGAGATGGGCGAATCGATCGACCCGCGCGTGTCTCCCGACGGTCGCAAGATCGTCTACACATGGGTCCCGGCGGGCGGGGCGGGTCCCAAACATCTGATGTTGATGAACATCGACGGTGCGGACACGAAGCGGCTAACAGCAACGGCTCGCTAACCCGTAGTTCTCAACGGGTCGCGGCGGCGCCAGCGCGATGGCGCGCGAGTACGGCTATCGGCGTTCCCTGGCGGTGAGCTCCAGCCGCCGCCGCGCGACCCCACCTTTTTGAGAGCGCACGACGATCAAGGCGCTCGCCGGCCGGCTCGGATCGACGATCTCGGCGTTCCAGAACATCTGATTCATCTTCGCCGGCCGGTCGGCTCGGGCTCCCGCAAGGATGCCGATCGATCGGCTCGCGAACGTCCGGCCGCCCTGGCTGCTCCCCGGGATGTCGGCGGGCATGGTGGCGTTGGTCAGGGTGATCTCGACGACAACAGGCTCGGCGATCCCGAGAACCTCGCTGGCGTACGCCGTTGCGGTGGGCATCCAGCCGACGTTGGCGATGCTTGCCTGGATGGCGAACAGCACGTCGTCGCCGCCGACCGGCTGGGCGGTGGCCTCGACGATCTGCACGCGGGGGACCTTTTGCGCGAACGTCAGGACCCAACGCGTGTTGCGCTCGAGCTCGCCGGCGATCATGTGCTCCGGTGGGTTCGACACCGAGAAGCGGTCCCAGCCGCCGATGTCGGCGATAACCTGCCGGGCCTGGCGGTCGCCCGGCGCGCCTGTTTCGCCGGGGTCGCCGGCGGATCCGGTCAGACTCCCGGTCGATTCGAGCACCTGTCGTGCGACCTCGAGCAGTTCCGGGTTCTCGAGCGGCTTCCAGTCGACGAAGCCGGCGCCGCCGAGGACCTCGTCGTTCCATCGAAAGCGGGCCGCCAGCCCCTGGCCGAAGCCGTTGCGCCACATTTCCGTCGTGATGGCGAGGACACCGAACTCCTTCGAGGCCCAGTCGTTGAAGACGCCGTGGCCCGGGCTCATGAGGTCGACGATCGACTTCTTCTCGTAGGCGTAGTTGGCATAACCGGTTATCTCCACGCCGTCCGCGGCGATCAGCCGATAGTCCTCGAGGTCGGCGGCGGGGAATTCCCACTCCTGTTCGGCGAGCGTCGGGAAGCGGAGGATCAGGCCACCGCTGGTGTGGTACGTGTGGATCGCGGCGATGTTGGGGCGTGCGGTGATGTAGCTGACCAGGGCCCATGTCTCCGGCTCGGAGAGGGGGAACGGCCCTGAGCCGAACTGGGCGCCGCTCCAGTTGGCGGGGAAGTTACGGTTCAGATCGACGCCGCCGATCCGGTCTTCGTTGAACTCCCCGTCGCCGTCGTTGTCGATCCCCTCACTGACCATCTGGTAGAAAGGCCCCTCGCGGTCGCCACGGCCCCGGCGGACCATGGCGCGGGGATCGTCGGGTGACACCTTCCAGGGCCCCCGCGGGTCCTGCACGCGGATGTCGAGAATGCGGCCGTCCCCGTCGATGTCCTCGGGCGGGTCTTCGTCAACGAGTCCGTCTCCGTCTTCGTCGAACGGGCGGATATTCCAGCGATGGTTCTCCGCGGTGTCCACCGAGATCGCCCGGCCGTCGGGGTTGACGTTGGGTACGACGTAGATCGCGGTGGTATCGATGATCTCGGTGATCACCGGGTCAGAGCCGTAGCCGCGTAGCAGGGTGTCGATGAAGTGCAAAGCTCCTTCGCCGCCGAGTAGCTCACCGCCGTGGATGTTGCCGTCGACGTAGAACCCCGGCTTGTCCTCGGCCGCGCCGGTGGCCGGGTTGTTGATATCGACGGCCAGCAGCCTGCGGCCGCCCCGGCTCTCGCCGATCTGGTGCAGCGTGACGAGCGTCGAGTACCGATCGGCGGCGGCCTCGAGGTAGGCCTCGATCTCCTCGACCGAGTGGTAGTGGTCGAACGCGATCAGCGGGGCTTGTCCGGCGCCCGAAGCAGCCGGCGCCAGGATTACGAGAGCTAGAGAAGAGGCGAATGCGACGCACCTGAGGGTCGAAAAGGTCATGTCTGGCAGGCCATGGTGAGCGTGTCGTCGGTCTGGCGCGGCAGGCCGTTCACCACGGCTTGCTAGAAGCTCCAGATGGTGGGGATCAGAAGCGAGGCGAGCAACCAAAACAGGACGGTAAGCGGCCCGCCGAAGCGGACGAAGTCGACGAACCGGTAGCCGCCGGGGCCCATCACCATCAGGTTGGTCTGGTATCCGTGCGGGGTCATCAACCCGGCCGACGCGGCAAACGTGACCGCTATCAGGAATGGGCGGGCATCGACGCCGAGCTCGACGGCGAGCTGGATCGCGATCGGCGCCATCAGGATCGCGGTGGCGTTGTTGGAGATCGTCTGGGTCAGCAATGACGTGAGCAGATACAACACCGACAGAATGACCACCGGCGTGAAAAAATCGGAGTTGATGCGTTGCACCCGAAGGATTCCCTGGGCGAGAAACGCCGCCGTCCCAGTGGTCTGCATCGCCACGCCGACGGGGACGAACGCCGCGATCAGAAACAGCACCGACCAGTCGACGGCCCGGTAGGCCTCGTTGGGGCGCATGGCGCGCAGCGCCAGCAGAAGGATACAGCCGACGATCGCGCCCTTGAGAATGTCCACCACGCCCAGCGCGGCGAGGACGACCACGGTGGGCAAAATCACCAGGATCGCCCAGTTTGTCCCGCCGAGCGCGGTGCTGACCTCGACGCGCGACGTGATGATCAGGTCCTCCGTGTGCCGCAGCCGGGCGAGCCGGTCTTCGGGGGCAACCAACAACAAGTCGTCGGCAAACTGTAGCCGGGTGCGGGCAATCTTGTCGTGCAGAATCTCGCCGCCACGGCGGATTGCCAGGACGAACGCGCCGATGTGCTGGCGAAAGTCGATTTCCTCGAGCGTGCGGCCGATCAACCGGCTGTTGCGACCGACGATCGCCTCGACCAGGAACTGACCCTCTTCGAAGATCTCGGCGTCCGAGAGCCGCGCATCGGACAGCGGCGCGACGCCCTTGACGCTCGTGAACCGGGTGAGGCCTTCGGCCGAGCCGCGCACCACCAGCACGTCCTCCGCGCGGATGCGCAGGTGTCGTAGGTTCTCGGTGACGTGGTCGACGCCGCGGTGCACGGCGATGACCGTGATGTCGTACTCGCGGTTGATGGCGCTCTCTTCGATGGTCTTGCCGACCAGCTTCGAGGCTGCGCTGACCTGAACTTCGGTCAGGTAGTGGCGCATCTCGTACTGGCGGGTCAGGGCCTCGGGTGTCGAGCGCGTCGGCAGCAAGTAGGGAGAGGCCACCAGGACGTACACCAGCCCGGCGAGCATCAAGACGATGCCGAGGGCGGAAAACTCGAACATGCCGAACGGTTCCAGCCCGTTGTCTTCGGCGATCGCGCTCACCAGCAGGTTCGTCGATGTGCCGATGACCGTCAGCGTGCCCCCGGCGATCGAAACATAAGAGAGCGGCAACATGAATTTCGACGGGCTGAGGTGGAAACGGCGGCACAGGTCGACGAGCAACGGTATGAAGATCGCCACCACCGCCGTGTTGCTGAGGAAGCCCGACAGCACGCTGGCGACTACCAGCACGAGCCCCATCGCCAGCCAGGCGCGCGACCCCGTGGCGTTGGCTAGCCGGTCCGCCGCGGCCGCCAGGACGCCGGTTTTCACCAATGCGTGGCCGAGAACCAGCATCGCTCCCACGGTGACGACGGCTTTGTTGCTGAGGCCCAGGATCGCCTCGTCGACCGTCACGATCCCGACCGCCAGCAAGACGGCGAGCATCAACATCGCCGTTACCTCGATCGGAAAAAGCTCGCGAACAAACGAGATCAACGCCACGACGATGAGCGCCAGCATGAAGCCGATTTCGAAGGTCACGCGTCGTCAACCGGGGGTCGTCCATGCTCCGTGGACCGGGTGGCCAACGGAGCATGGGATTCGAGGCGCCAAGGATACAACGAGGCCTGGAGCGAGGTGCTGAGAGGCCTCGCATCTGTTGGTAGCGCGCCCGTATCGAGCCCTCGGACGCGGCGAGCGTTCCCAGGGGGGGGGGCCGGCGCATCGAGGCCCAGGGGCAGTATTTGATCCCCGGGCTCATCGACGTCCATTCCCATCTGCTGTCGGACGACCGCATCGCCGACGAGTATGCCGACGAAGAGCTCGCCGTCATCGCTGCCAACGGCGTGACCACGATCCGTGACCCGACCGGCAAACCGGAGCTGCTGGCCTACCGTGACCAGGTCGCCGGCGGCAAGCTGTTCGGTCCGCGCTCTACGTCGCCAGTCCGCAGTTGGCGGGAGCTGACTTCGGGAGCGCCGCGAACAGCCGGGTGGTGACAACCCCGTTCGAGGCCGCGGCGGCGGTGCGAGAGTTCGAGGAGGCGGGCTACGACTTCATCAAGCTGACGTTCGGTATCACCGCCGATATCTACGAGGGCGCCATCCTGACGGCGCGTGGGCGTTTGCCGGTCATCGGTCAGGTCGGTCCCGACGTCGGGCTGCGACGGGCCCTCGAGTCGGGGCAGCAGATCGAGCACCTCGACCAGTATCTGGAGGCGCTCATGGACGAAGCCGCCGACCCGTCCAGCGGCTTGTCGGGACTCGGCGTGTGGACGCCGGCGAATTGGCCCGGCGTCGAGGACCTCGACGCCGGGCGCATCAGGGCGATCGTCCGCGCCACCGTGGATTCCGAAATCTGGAACACGCCGACGTTGGCGTCCCTGAACTCTTCATTCGGCAGCGGTCGTTCGGACGAGGAGATCGAAGCGAGTCCCGAGTATGGATTCGTTTCGGCGAGCGTGCGTGAGGCTCTTCTGCGCGACCGCGAGAGGTTCTGGTCGAATCCGCCCGAGGAGCGGTTCCGGAGGCGCTATGTCGAGCTGCGCAATCGGATCGTGTTGGCTTTGTACCGCGCCGGCGGCAAGCTCATGGCGGGGTCGGACTCGCTGGAAGGGTTGTCGCTTCCGGGGTTTGCACTGCACCGCGAGCTCGAGAGCCTGGTTGCCGCGGGGCTGCCGCCGTTCGCCGCCCTGTGGTCGGCGACCCGCAGCCCGGCGGCCTTTCTCAGCCAGGGCGGGTCCGGGCGCACCGAGTACGCGCGCGTCGATTCGGAAGGGATTCGGTTCGAGACGGTGATCACGGCCGATGTCGGCTTCGGCAGGATCGCGGTCGGCAAACGGGCCGACATGGTGTTGCTCGGCGCCAGTCCTCTCGACGACATCCGCAACACGACCTTGATCGAGGGGGTCGTCCTGCGCGGCCGGTGGCTTCCACGTGACGAGCTCGACGAGATCCTCGAGCGCGCCGCCGAAGTGCTCTCGCGGGCACCCCTACTCAGCCGAAGTCGGTAAGGGCGCGGAGTAGCTCGTCGCCTGACTCCGACCCGCGCACCATCCAGAGGCGCCGCAGCGGCAAGTTCGCATCGTCGTCAACGGCCCGTTGCAACGATCGTCCGAGCAGCGCCATGAAGCGGGTTGCCGGCAGGTTGCCGTGCTTCGCGCCCAGCGGCGGCAGTTTCAATGCGTGCAGCCGGTGCTCGCTACAGCAAACGAATACCTCATACAAGGCTGACTCGATCCATTCTTCCGTCCACGACGGCTCGGCATCGAGATTGTGCACTACCGCCAGGAGGCGGGTGGGAGGGCCGGGCTTGACGGTGACCGAGCCCGGGCTCTCGGGCTTCGCCTCCCAGACCCGGGTCATGACCCGCACCGGGTGACCGGGGGAACGGATGACGGTGGTCTCGGTGCTCAACGCCAACCAGGTGTCTTCTTCGAAGACCTCGCCATCGATGTCGAACGGCGGGTCTTCGTCGCGCGCCACGACGATCTGGACGCCGGCGAGTATGTCCGACACTTGACGGCCGCCGGGTAGAACCTGAAAGGGTGTCAATGGATTGCCACCATTCGCTCGATGGCCCGCCGCGCTCCGTTTGCGATTTCTTCCGGCACACGGACCTCGTAGATCCCCTCGCGAAGCGTCCGGGCGAGCTTTTCGACGGTGATCATCTTCATATACATGCACTCGGCGTCGGCCTTGATGGGCAGGAACGTGCGGTCCGGATGGCGTTTTCTCATCTGGTGCAGGATGCCCGTTTCCGTGGCGACGAGAAACGTGCGTGCCGGCGAGGATTCGATGCTGTCGACCATGCCCGAGGTCGACGTGATCAGTGTGCGCTCGCGAGGAAGATCGCCCTTCGCTAGTTGCCACATCACGTTGGAGACGCAGCCGCACTCCGGATGAATGAGCAACTGGGCGTCGGGATGCTGCGCTAGCTGACTCTCGACGTCGGCGGGGCGGATAGCGGCGTGCACGTGGCATTCACCCATCCAGACGTGGATCGTTCGATCGATGTTCTCGCGGATGTATTCGCCCAGGAACATGTCGGGGGCGAAGAGAATCTCTCGATCGGCCGGGATCGACTCGACGATACGCAGCGCGTTCGCCGACGTGCAGCAATAGTCGGCTTCGGCCTTCACGTCGGCGGAGCAGTTGACGTACACGACGACGACCGCTCCTGGGTGCTCTTCTTTCCACGTACGTAGCTGATCGGCGGTGATCGTCGCGGCCAGCGAGCAGCCCGCCCCGAGGTCGGGAATCAGCACCGTCTTGTCGGGGCACAGCACGGCGGCGGTTTCGGCCATGAAGTGCACGCCGCAAAAAACGATTGTCTCGGCCTCCGTCGCCTGCGCCTGCAGCGACAGCCCGAGCGAGTCGCCGACGAAATCGGCAAGGTCTTGGATCGCGGGGATCTGGTAGTTGTGGGCCAGGATTACCGCGTTGCGTTCGACTTTGAGTCGATGGATCTCTTCGACGAGGGTCACGGATTCTCAGGGGTTGAAATGCAACGAAAAATCTACCGGGCGCGCCGACATCGTCAGCGAGCCCATCGAGATGAGATCGACCCCGGTGTCCGCGTACTCGAGAACAGTGTCGACGGTGATGCCTCCCGATGCTTCCAAGGATAGCGCGTCTCGAAGCCCCGCCGCGCACAAAGCGGCGACGACCTCGACGATGCCCTCGGGGTCGAAGTTGTCGAGCAGCAGGCAGTCAGCTCCGGCCGCGGCGCCGGCGAGCGCGTCGGCGACGGATTCGACCTCGATTTCGATCGGCATCGATCCCACCTGGTCCCGAACGCGGGCGACGGCGGCGGCGATATTCGGGACGATCGCGAGGTGGTTGTCTTTGATCAGCACGGCTGCCGAGAGATCGAACCGATGCGGCAGACCACCGCCGAGCACGACCGCTTTCTTCTGCAACGTGCGCAGCCCCGGAAGGGTCTTTCGTGTGGCGGCGATCCGGGGCGGCCGGTCGGCGTGCAGCCCCGTGTGCGCTTCGGTCACCGTGGTGACGGCCCGCCGCGTCGCGGTCGCCACCCCGCTCATGTGGCTCATCAAGTTCAGCATCGTGCGTTCGACGCCGAGAATGGCGCGCGCCGCACCGGCGATCTCCACCACCACTCGACCGGGCAGGAGCTCGTCGCCGTCGATCGCGCGGGTCGCGATTTCGAGGCCGGCGCCGGCGGCGAGCACGGTGGCCTCTTCGAGTCCCGCGAGAGTGCCGGGCTCCCCGGCGCGGATGGTTCCGAGCGCTTCGCTGGCTTCGCCGACGAGCGCTTCGCTGGTCACGTCGCCGCGACCGAAGTCTTCCTCGAGAAAAGCGGCGAGATCAGCGATCTGTTGCCTGTCCATGGAGTTCCGTTCGCCGACGGGTGCCGGTCAGCCGGTGGCCTCGGCGCCCTGTTCGGCCCGCAAGCGGAAGTAGAAGGTGGTGCCACCCGATCGGCTCGGGCGGTGCCCGATCTCTCCGCCATGCGCCGTGATGATGGTGCGGCTGATCGAGAGCCCCATCCCCATGCCGTCGTCCTTGGTGGAAAAGAACGGCTGGAAGACCTTCTGCGGATCGGGGCCAGATATTCCGAGCCCGTTGTCGGAGACCTCGAGCTGAACCAGGCCGCCGCCGATGTCCGTCGTGCAGATCTCCACCCGGCCGTCCCCCGGCTCCGTGGCCTCGATGGCGTTGCGAATCAGGTTGAGCACCACCTGTTGGATCTGGACGTCGTCGGCAGCGACATCGGCGATATCTTCGTCGAGGTCGAGGCTGATCTCGACGCCGCGATCGCGGGCCTCAAGCTCGGCGAGCGGCAAGACGTCGCGGACCAGGTCGTTTACGTTGCAGATGCGAAGCTCGCTTTCACGTTTACGCACCAGCGCCTTGAGACCATGGATCATGTCGCCGGCACGCACCGCTTCGTCGCCGATGCGGCCCAACACGTCGAGGAGCTGGGCTTGATCCATCGTTCCCGCCTCGATCATTCGCTTGCAGGCGTGCGTATACGTGGAGACCGCCGTCAATGGCTGGTTGACCTCGTGGGCGATGCCGGTGGCCATCTCACCCAACATGTTGACGCGGGCGATGTGGGCGAGGCGCTCGCGATGCTCGAGGGCTTCGGATTCGGCCAGGAGCCGCTTCTCCTCGGCGCGCTTGCGCTCGGTGATGTCGATCATGAAGCCGCGCAAGACGGCCGCTGACTCCCCCCGTTCGGGCTGCGCGATAACGCTGACGATGTCGTGCATCCAGACGATCTCGCCATCCGCCGCCAGCATGCGGTACTCGAACTCGTACTGCGTGCTCACCGCGGATTGTTCCTCGCAGAACCTCAGGGCGGTGTCGACATCGTCCGGGTGGATGTGATCGGGCCAGAACGTGGGTTCGTACCAGCGCTCCACCGGGTAGCCGAGAATTCGCACCGCCTGCGGACCCACATATGTGAATTTCCACGTGGTGGCGTCAGCCTCCCACGGGATGACGTGCGTCGTCTCGAGGAGCATCCGCAGGCGTTCCTCGCTCTCGCGCAGCGCGTCGGTGCGTTGCTCGACGCGACTTTCGAGCCGCCGCTGATACTCACGGTCGCGGCCGCGCAAGGCGGCCAGGTGGCGTCTCCTGCCGACGAACAGCAGGAGGACGAAGATCATCAACGTGCCCAGGGGAACCAGGAAGGTGGCGCCGAAGTAGAACGGACGGCGGGCGACGAACGAAAGGCTATCGGCGGGGGCGTCGACGCCGCCGAAGAGCCCCTTCGCCTGAACGTCGAACGTGTGCCCTCCCGCCGGCAGGTCGGAGAGGGCTGTCTCGCGCGCCGTTGACCATCCCGACCACGGGCCGCCATCGAAGCGGAACCGGGTCTGGATGACGGCGGGCGGCAGGTTGCCCCAGTATGCGTAGGGTTCCCAGCGCACAAGGACGGTGTTGTCGTTGACCAAGGAAGCGTTCGAGACGACGCGCGGCGGCGGGAAGTCCGCCTCCGCGAGGTTCAGGATGTCGACGCCATTGCCGTAGGTGCCGACGTACACCTTGTCCTCGAACGGCAGGATGGGCCACAGGTGGGGGTTGCTGAGTCCCGTGGTGACGTCCAAGCTCAGCCAGTTGCCGTCGTGATATCGGGCGAGGCCGCCCCGTGTCGAGATCCACAGCTCGCCGTCGGGCCCGAGGCGTAGCTCTTGTACGGCGTCGTGGATGAGCCCGTCCTTGGCCGTCAGGTATCGGGGTCGGTCGCTCTCATCGATGTACCCGAGGCCGCTGGATTGGTCGCCGAACCATAGGCGGTCATCGCGATCGACGGTGAGCGTGAACACGCGGTCCTTGGCGAGGCCGTTATCGATCGTCCAGTGGGTCCACTCGCCGGCGCGCCAGCGGCTCAATCCGCCGAACGTAGCGAACCATCGGGTACCGTCGGAGGCCTCGTCGAAATCGTACACGCGGCCGTGGACGAGACCCTGGTCCGTTCCCCAGGGGATGAACTCCTCGCCGTCCAGCAAGAAGGCGCCCGGTTGGAGATCGAAGGCGCCGGTGCTCGACATCGGGGCCATACCGAGAAACCAAAGCCGCCCGCTGCGGTCTTTGCGTATCCTGTGGATGTGGGTAGCTGGCAGCCCCTCGGCTTCGCCGTAGTGACGCCACTCGTTGCCGTCCCACCGATACGCTCCGTTCAGCGCCGAGCCGCTCGAAACCCATACGCCGCCGCGCTCGTCCTCGGCCAATCCGGTGACCTCTTCCAGCGTGGTTCCGAGAATGCTCCCGATCCAATCGACCGTGCCGTCGTCGCGGTGAATCGTGATACCGCGACCCGTCCCCATCCATATCGAGCCGTCGCGGGTGCGCAACAGGGCGAGGATCTCGTTGCGCAGGTCGGGCGACGGGACCTCCCAATGGGTCCAACGGTCGAGCGAGGTGCGGAACAGAAACAGGCCGCTCTGGGTGCCGACCCAGAGGTCGCCGTCGTCGCGAAACTTGACGAACAAGACGCCGGCCATCTGCGCGGGCACGTGAACGAGTTGAGACCACACACCCCGCTGCCGGAGGCGAACGTCCCCTGAGCTGTAGACGACTACGGCGGTGCCGTCGGGTGAGATGTCCATCGACTCGAGCAAATCCGTGGGCTCGTCGCGGTTCAGGCCCGGAGCGCCGCCCCTTGTCCATTCCCAGATGCCGCGCGACTCGGGTGGGTATATGACCGATACAAGGCCGGTGCCATCCGGCGTTTCGATGAGGTGTTCGGCGCGCAACGGCAACTCGACCGGTGTCGGGATCCTTGTCTGCCAGACGCCGGCTTGCCAACGCTCGAGACCGTCCATCGTGCGCAACCAGACGGCGTTCGTTCCATTGCTCCAGATGTCTACCGCATCCTGGTCCGAAACCAGTTCTTTGGTAAGTGCCACCCGGCGAAAGGTGTCGCCGTCGTACGACAACACTTCGACCGGAGCGTTCCTGTTCTCGGCGGCGAGAAGCATGTTGTGGTCGGGGCCGACGCCGACCACGTCGAGGACGTCGTAGGGGGTCCCGTCGACGGTGACCTCGATCGGACGAAGGCCCTCCCGGTTGCCCCGGAAGAGGCGACGTTGAACGGCTACCAACAGCTCGTCATCGCCGAGTGGAGCGATCTCCGGAAGCGACGCGGGGAGGCCCGCGGCCTCGCTCATCGGGTGCCATTGATAACCGTCGTACCAGGCGGGGCCGCGCTGGGTGGCGGCCCAGACCGTTCCCCTTGGTGTTTCGACGACGTCGTAGACGGAGTTCGATGGTAGCCCGGAGGTGGTCGCGAACCGAACCCACCTCCACTCCTCAGCGAATGCGCTCGCCAGGATCGGCGGTGGCGCCGCGGCGGCGGCTTGCGGTAGACCGAAGGAGGCCGCCGGGCCGCCCAGGGCCGCCACCAGCAGCGCCGCCATGGCGATGGAGAGTCGCAAGCGACTCGTTGTTGGGCGCGGTGCATTCATAGCATCTTCGGTACTATTTTCACGGGTTCGCGAGCAACTAAAAGGTGTATAGTCTCATGAGTGATGGTGTCTGTGTATCCGTGCTCAGGTGCTATGGAAACGTCGCAATCAGGCGAACGCAATGGACACGCTAGCGACAACCAGTCGGCCGATTCAGTTCGGTCAGTTGTTCGAAGATCTGTCGATCGACGACGGTGTCGATACGCGCCGGCTGAGCCCAGGTGATCTGCTCAGCATCCGGACGCTGAACTCCGTCTACAAGCTGCGCCTCGACGAGCCTCTGCGCGGTCGTGGCGTCGCCTCCGGGGACGGCGAGTTCATCAACGAAGAATCCGCCGCCAGCCTCATCGGCGCGACACTCACCGGCCGCGGTTCGATGGTCAAGGTCGGCTGGGTGTTGCTCGGTTTCAAGGTCGTCCTGTCGATTCCCGGGGGTGAGCTGCTGACCTCGAGGGTCCAGGGCATCGCGATCAACGGCACGCCGCTCGCACCGCTGGCTCCCGGGACCCACTGATCACTCTTGCGGTGACGTCCGGGGCGGACTTTCGTGCGTACGTCGGTTTCCGCGGCGCGTTGGTCCGGTCGGCCCTGCTGCTTTCCGCAGCCTCGTTTGTGGCGACGCTCGCCTCACTCTCACCGGCGTCGACATTTGCTGTTCAACTGCAGGATGGGCTGTACGCCGAGATCCACACGTCGAAGGGCACCATCGTTGCCCGCCTCGAACCCTCGAAGACGCCGATGACGGTGGCCAACTTCGTCGGCCTTGCAGAGGGAACGATCGCCAACCGCGCGTTCGATGCAGGCACGCCGTACTACGACGGTTCAGTCTTTCATCGGGTCGTGCCCGGCCATGTCATCCAGGCCGGGGCGCCCGATCCGAACCGCAGCACGGCGCGCGGTCCCGGCTACACGTTTCCCAACGAGATCCACGCCGACCTGAGCCACGATCACGCCGGCGCGCTGGGTATGGCGAACGGCGGCCCGCACACCAACAGCGCCCAGTTCTACATCACGCTCGGTGATCGTTCCTATCTGGACGGCGACTACATCGTCTTCGGCGAAGTGGTCTCCGGGATGGACGTGGTGAACGCTGTCGAGCAAGGCGACGTGATCGAGAGCGTCCGGATCGTTCGCGTCGGCGCCGAAGCTGAAACGTTTCATCCGGATACCGCGGCGTTCGAGAACATGGTCGCCGCCGCTCAGGAGCGGGTCGAGAACGACGCCATCGACCGGCGCCGTCTCGAGCGCGAGTACCTCGAGCTGACGTTCGCCGGTGTGCGATCGGTCTCCGAATCGGGCCTCCAGTACATCATGCAACGGCGCGGCGCCGGCCCGCCCACGGCGGCGGGCGACCGTCTTTCTGTCCGCTACGTCGCCACCGCGCTGCGTTACCGCGGCCATATGATGGGTGTCGAAGGACCGTTGTTCGATGCTGTTCGTTTCGCCAGCTCGGCCGTCGACGGTACGCCGCAGAACAGCGACCTGGCGCCCAATTTTTTTGAATACGAGGTCGGTTCGACGGCGATCGTCCCCGGGCTCGACGAGGCGATCGCCGACATGCTCCCCGGAGAGCAGCGCATCGTCATCGTGCCGGCCGAGCTTGCCTACGGCAGGAGTGGCTACTACGGTCCTGACCGGGCCGGCGAAAAAAGGCTCGTCGTCCCACCGAGCACGATCGTTGTGTATGGCGTCGAGATGCTCGAGCGCTGAGCTTCCCGGCGCAGTTTTCGCCCTATTGCGGTACAACAGGGGTAGCAAACGAGAAGTACTACCGCAGAGGAGGTTCAGATGGCTTGGGAGCTGCCGTGGCAGTGGTTCTGGGTCATTCTCTCCGCGTTCCTGATCGTCGGTGAGATCTACACCGCTGGTTTCTTCATCCTGCCTTTCAGCATCGGCGCGGCCACCGCGGCTGCGGTGGCCTGGTTTGGCGGCGGGCTGGTGTGGCAGTGGGCCGTGTTCCTGGTCGTTGCGGTGGGGTTGCTGTTGCCGCTCAAGCGTTTCGCCGACCGGGTCACGCCCGAATCCCCGGTCGCCGTAGCCGCCGACCGCATGATCGGCAAGATCGGCGTGGTGATCGAAGTGGTGAGGCCGCACGGCTTCACCGGGCTGGTGCGCCTGGGCAGCGAGGAATGGCGCGCGGCGGCGGATGGCGAGGAGTTGATTCCCGTGGATACGCGCATCGAAGTGTTGCGCATCGACGGAACCCACGTCGTGGTTCGACCACGAGGCGCCGCCGAGCCGACATGAGGTTGGCGAACCTCATCTTTAATTTGCGGCCGTGATGATCGACGCCATGGGCGTGATCGGCACGGCGTTTCTGCTATCCAGGGGAGGTAACCGATGAATTCAGCCGTATTTGTCTTGATGGTGATTGTCTTCGTCGTCGCGATCTTCGCGGCGCGGGGAGTACGAGTCGTTCGGCCGTGGGAGAAGGGCGTGATCGAGCGGCTCGGCAAGTACATGCGTACCGCAAACAGCGGCATCACGCTGATCATTCCGTTCCTTGACAGCATGCACAAAATCGACATGCGCGAGCAGGTCGTCGATGTGCCGCCGCAGGAGGTCATCACAAAAGACAACGTCGTGGTGACGGTCGATGCGGTCGTGTACTACGAGGCCACGGACCCTGTGAAGCTGATCTACAACGTCGCCGACTTCTACACCGCGGCGACCAAGCTGGCGCAGACGAACTTGCGTAACGTGATCGGCGAGATGACGCTCGACGACACTCTTACCTCGCGCGACACGATCAACACCGTGTTGCGGGGTGTCCTCGACGAAGCCACCGACAAGTGGGGCACCCGCGTCGTGCGTGTCGAGATCCAGCGCATCGACCCGCCGGCTGACGTCACCCAGGCGATGCACCGGCAGATGAAGGCCGAGCGCGAGCGCCGGGCGATGATCCTCGAGGCCGAGGGCCAGAAGCAGTCGGCGATCGAGGTCGCCACCGGTCAGAAGCAGGCGACCATCCTCGAGGCCGAGGGTCAGGCGCAGGCGATTCGCGAGGTTGCCGACGCCGAGAAGTACGAAAAGACGACGGTCGCCGATGGTGAGGCCGAGGCCATCGCCAAGGTGTACGGCGCCATCCACGAGGGTGATCCGACCAACGACCTGATCGCGATCAAGTATCTCGAGGCCCTCCAGGGGATCGCCAACGGCCGGGCCACCAAGATTTTCCTGCCGCTCGAGGCCACCGGCGTGATGGGTGCGATCGGTGGGATCGGCGAACTGTTTCGGGGCAACGGCGCCGGCGATAGCGGGGTGTCCCCAGAGGCGCCGGCCACGTCGGCGGCACCGAAACCGAAACGCAAGTATGGGACGCGCCGCGATGCCGATGGTGCGATGAGCTGACCCGGCTAGCCCGGATCGGCAGGCCCCCGTACGCAACAGCGTTGTTCAACCGGCGCAACCTGAATCGTGGTGCCCTGGTGTCACGGGTGGGAGACCTACTTGAGGCAGATGGGAGTTCTTTGCCCGGATAATGACCAATTCTGACTTGTAATACTAAATATTACGTAATAACATCTACAACCATCATCTAGTTAGGTCTAGACATGTTTACTAGGTTAACGTAACCTTTACGGTCTGCGGTGCGGTGTGTCCACCGAAGTAGTCCGGGCGGCCGGCCGGGAGCCGCACTACGCGAGACGATACGGAGGGAGGCCATGGCGGAGCCTGAAGGGACCGCTGGTCTTGACGACAGCCTGAAGGGTTCAGACGCGCTCGAGGGTGCTGAAGATCACAACAAGACTTCCGACGTCGACGACGGCGATCAGGACGGTGCCGGCGACGGCGACGACCGTGAAGATGACGAGCAGGAGGCGGGAGAGGTTGCCGAGCCACCTCGCCGCCGGCTCGTGTCCGAGCTTCTCGAGGGCGAGGACGCCCTCGAAGAGGATGCTCGATCCGATCTACAGCTGGTCGCGCCGCCGCTGCACGTCGAAGTCGGCGATACCGGACAATCCATTTATCAGCTCGATCTTTCCAGCGACGAGCCCGAAGGCACGCTCCTGGAGCCCGAGCCCCGCGCGGGTGCCATCGAGCCGGACTGCGTCGCCGAAGCCATGGTCGGGACAGCCCCCGGAGGGGCTGTGGAAGCCGGGGCCACGGACACCCACGCCGTCCTGAAGCAAATGATCACCCATCGTGACCGCCAGGTGATGGCGTCCGAGCGGGACGGAGTCGGTGCCTACGAGCTCGCCGCCGGTATCGATCAATTCGTTGCCACGCTCATCGAAGCGGTGCGCCGTTCCGATAGCTGATCCCGGGCCGTAGTAGGTCGGGGGGTCGTACGCGTCCACTCTGCGTTTCTCGCGTTTCTCTCTCGCCGGGCCTCCCACCGCTGTCGCGCTCGCGCAGTCGTGACCCGTTGAGATATCCGGGTTAAGATTCGTGCCTCGAGCGGACGCTGACACGCGCCCGGCGTTTTCCTTCCCCATGACCTCCGAGAAGCCAATGCCGAACCCTCATCAAGCCGTACCGCACCGGTTCCATGTGTTCGGGTTGTTCGCGTTCGCTGTGACGTCGCTGTTCATCGCCGGTTGCAGCTCTTCTACGGAAGAGGCCCCGGGCCCCGCTCCCGAGGTTGAACCGGCGCTCGAAATAGTGGCTCTGGACCGCGCTGTCCTCGACGATCCGTCTCGACCGCAAGCCGAGAGGGATCAGGACGCCGACCGCAAGCCGATCGATGTCTACGAGTTCTTCGGCGTGCAGCCGGGCCAGACCGTCGCCGATGTGTACAACGCCGACGGTTACAACACCCATCTGCTGTCGCGCCTCACCGGCGACGGAGGCACGGTGTACAGCGTTTTCGAGTTCTACAGCGACCCGGAGCTGTACAAGGTCGATGTGGTCTCGCAGCGGCTCGAGGACGCCGGGCTCGCGAACGTCGAGCTCGCCATGCGGCTCGCCGACGTGCCGGCCGAGAGCGTCGACGTCGCGGTAGCGATTCGCAACTACCACGACGTCGAGTGGGTATTTTCGGATATGAAGCGCGCCGATCAACTCGCCGAGTTCTTTCGTATCGTCAAGCCCGGCGGGATTGTCGGCATCGTCGAGGTCGCAACGCCGAACGAGGGTTGGGACGGTCCTACCCACCGGCTCAACAAGCAGGTCGTGATCGACGATTTCACCGGTGTCGGGTTCGAGCTGGTCGAGGAATCCGACCTCCTCGCGGTTCCGGGGGATGACTACACCGTGGACGGTTTCCCGGAACGTCACAAAACTGACCGCTACACGCTGAAATTCCGTAAACCGGGCAACTGAGCGGCGGTGGATTTCGTCCCTTGGGCGGCGGTGGACGGCGTCCTTGAACGACGGGAGAACATTGGGTACACTTGACTTTATTCAATGGGCTTCGTCTACCCACTGAGCGCCCCAATCTGGTTGAACACATCCCTTCCAGCTCTATTTCCCCTTCTTGATGGCTACACCGGCGCTGAGCGTGCCCGTCCGCACTCCGGCGTGGCTCGAGGAGCGGCAGCGGAACCGCCCGAGGGTCTATGAACGAGGACAGAATGAAAGCGATTCACGCCCTGGTCGAGCTGGGGAAGGAGCGCGGCTACGTCACCCACGACGAGCTCGACGAGGTTTTGCCCGCGGCCGGCACCGACCGCCGCTCGATGGCCGGTCTGATTGAGGATATGGATATCGAAGTACTTGCAGACGAGCCCGCCGTCGACTTCGAAGAGGATGAAGTCGAGGGCGGGGAAGAAGAGGAGGACAACGACTCCTCCAGCCGCGTCGAGCAGTACGATCTCGAAGGCGCGGATAGCTCGGACCCGATCAAGGTCTATTTTCGGGAGATGAGCCAGAAAGGTCTGCTCGACCGCGAGGGCGAGGTGCGCCTGGCCCGCGGCATCGAGCAGGGCCAACAGGGGATCGTCAAGGCGGCGCTGACGTGCCCGCTCGGCAGCGAGTATTTGCTCGAGCGGCGCGAGGAGCTCAAGAGCGGTGAGCTGTTCTTCGAGCACTTCAGCAAGGGGCTCGGCGACGAGGCCCAGACGCGCAAGAAGATCTTCGCTACGCTCCGGACGGTCGAGAAGCTGCGTGGTGATCTCCGCAAGGTTCGCTCCAAGCTCAATCGCAAGCTGCGCGACGATACCGAGTTGCACGTCCGCCTGGAGCTCATCGAAATCCAGGGCAAGATCGGTGAGCATCTCGAGAAGCTCAAGCTTACCGACGCAATCGTCGACGAGATCATCATGCGGATGCGGCGGTTGGCGGGTGAGCTGGCGCGTGCCGCGCACGCCGGCGACGACAAGATCTTCAAGGAACGCACCAAGCAGCATCTGGTAAGCCGCGAGGAGTTGATCCGCTACCTCGAATCGATCGAGGAGTCCGAGACCAAGATGGAGTGGGCCAAGAGCGAGCTCACCGAGCGCAACCTGCGCCTGGTTATCTCGATCGCCAAGAAATACACCAACTTCGGCCTGCCGTTTTCGGACCTGATTCAGGAGGGCAACATCGGGCTGATGCGTGCGGTGGAGAAATTCGACTACACGAAAGGCTTCAAGTTTTCGACCTACGCCACCTGGTGGATCCGCCAGGCGATCACCCGCGGTCTCGCCGACAAGGGCAAGCTTATCCGCGTGCCGGTGCACATGACCGAGACCATGCGCAAGGTCTCGCAGACGGCCGCCGAGCTGTACAAGGAACTGGGTCGCAAGCCGGAGCCGCAAGAGATCGCTGATTCGATGGAAGTACCGATTGAAACCGTCAAGCTGGCGTTGCAGGCGGGCAAGAAGACGAGCTCGCTGGACACGCCCATCGGTGACGACGGCGACGGCGAGTCGACCCTCGGTCACTTCATCAGCGACGAGGACGCGATCTCGCCGGTCGAGACGTTGCTTGCCAAGGACCTCAGCCAGCAGACCCGCCGGGTTCTCTCGACGCTGACGCCGCGTGAGGAGAAGGTCGTGCGCATGCGCTTCGGCATCAATGAGGAGCGCGTCTACACGCTCGAGGAGATCGGCGAGTTCTTCGCGGTTACCCGCGAGCGCATCCGGCAGATCGAGGGCAAGGCGCTCCGCAAGCTGCGCCATCCGTTGCGAGGGAAGTCGCTCAAGGAACTGATCGACTAGCCGCGGGCGCGGAGAAGCGCGCGTCTCCGGCGTTGCGCTTGCTCGGTCGACCTCGGCGTACAACAGTACGCCTCGGTCCCCCTCGCGGCGCGCGTCTTGGATCCACGCACTTCATCCACGCCCGCGGGCGCGGGGAAGCAAGCGTCTCCGGCGTTGCGTTTGCTCGGTCGACCTCGGCGTACAACAGTACGCCTCGGTCCCCCTCGCGGCGCGCGTCTTGGATCCGCGTGCTTCTCCGCGCCCGCGGGACGGCGGCGCCAGGGCACGTTTTTTTTGATTTCCCGCCACTCACCCCCGGACCCTTCGCTGCCCGCTTTGCGCGTAGGTGTAGCGTGGCGAGGGTGCGAGCGGGCGCTAATCGGCCACGACAGCGCCACACGGACCGACGCCGTCCGCGACCTGTGCGCCATACGGACCACCGCCCGTCCGCCACCTGTGCGCACAGCGGGCCGGGAGCTGCCGTAGGCAGCGACAGGTCGGGGGCGGGTGGTGGGAAATCGAAAGAACAGGACGTTACAAGCTGCTTCGGGAGGTGAGCGAGGATAGAGTCTCCGGATGCGATCAATTGCTCGGAACTTTCTCGTTGCGGCAGCCACATCCTTGGTCCTCTTTGTGTCGCCGGCGCATGCCGGTCTGCAAACTCAGAACTGGAATCAATGGCGCGGCCCAAACCGCGACGGCGTTGGCGATGCCGCGGCGCTTCCGGCCGATCTGCCGAGTGAGCTCACCAAGGTCTGGAGCGTTACGGTCGGTGAGGGCTATTCCGGCCCGCTCGTGATCGACGACACGGCCTACGTGTTCAGCCGCGAAGACGGCGATGAGATCCTCAGGGCGTTGGCGCTCGTCGATGGGTCCGAGATCTGGACGCAGTCCTACCCGGCGCCGTTCGCCGTCGAGTCGGCGGCGCGCTCCCACGGGCCCGGTCCCAAGTCGACGCCGGTGTACGCCGACGGCAGGATCTTTACGCTCGGCATCTCGGGGGTGTTGTCGGCAGTCAACGCAACGGACGGAACGGTGATCTGGCGGCACGATTTCGCCGGCGACTTCCCGCAGGCGTGGCCGCTGTGGGGCTCTTCGATGTCACCGATCGTGCTCGGCGATCGCGTCATCGCGCACGTCGGCGGCGATGACGGTGGCGCGATGCGAGCTTTCGATGTCGCTTCCGGCGAGGTGATCTGGAGCAACGACGAGTTCACGCCCGGCTACGCGTCGCCGATTCACCTGCGTTCGGCGGGCACGGATATGCTCGTCACCCTGTCCAACGTGCACATCATCGCGCTGGACGCTGCCGATGGCGCGACCCTGTGGAGCATGCCGTTCGCCACGTCGTCCTGGCAAAATGCCGTCACCCCGTTGGCTGCCGGCCCACAGGTGATTCTCTCGGGGCTCGACCTCGACGTGTTTTCGGTTCGGCTCAGCCCCAACGGCGACGGCTGGGAATCATCGGAAGACTGGCGTAACAACCGTGTGCCGCTGTACATGAGCTCGCCCGTGCTCGTCGGCGACCGCGTGTTCGGCATGAGCCACAGGCGCCGTGGCCAGTTCATCTGCCTCGACGTGGCAACCGGAGAGCCCGTCTGGACGACGCAGGGCAGGGAAGGCGACAACGCCGTCTTTACCGTGCTCGGCAGTCGCATCGCGATCCTCACTGACGAGGCCGAGCTGGTGATCATCGACGCCCGAGCCGACGGCTACGAGCCGCTGGCGGTGTACGAAGTCGCGGACTCGGCTACCTGGACGCCCCCGACATTCACCCGGCAAGGTGTGCTCATCAAGGACTTTGAAACGCTGGCGCTCTGGAGCTTCCGGTAGCCGGCGCCGGGGTTCTCCCGCTCGCGCAGTAGCCACCCGTTGAGCAGTCCGGGTGAGATTCGGGATCGAGATCAGCCGCCGCCTACGAAAGCCCGCGCTTCGGCGACCCGCTCGCGGTCGATATCGCCGCCGCCCCAATAGTCGAGGAAGCGCTCGTAGTAGCGCCGCGCTGCGGCGCGGTCGCCGTCCTCCTCTGAGATCTTGCCGAGGTAGTAGAAGGAGCGGACGTACTCGTAGGGACTGTTGAGCCGTTGGGAGCCCAACTCGGTGATGTGCGAGAACAGCTCCGCCGCTGCGACGGCGTCGCCTTGCTGCAGACGTACTTCGGCAAGGGGAAACGTCAGCATGACCTCGTCGGTGAATATCGGAAGTTGCACGCCGGGCGGTCGGAGGGTCAAGGCCTCCTCGAGCCGAGCGCGGGCCGTGTCCAGGTCATCCTGCAAGATCGCCAGCTCCGCCTCGACCCTCAGGCGGGCGCGCCGGGCCCACGGTGGCGGTAGCTGGGCCGCCAGGCGCTCGTGCTCGCTGCCCGCGGTGCGGGCGGCGACGGCCCGACCGGCGCGCGCCTGTGCAATCGCTATGGCCGCGGTGACCGCCTCGTTTTCCTCGAGCAGCTGCGCCTCGCGGCGCGCTTGCTCGAGCGAAGCCAGCGCCGCGTCGATGTCGCCGCCATTCAACTGAATGCCCGCGAGGATCTGCCACAGAATGAACAACTGGTCCGGCCGGTCGGCCGCCGCCGTTACCGCGGCAATCAGCGTGGCGATCGCGTCGTCCTCGCGACCGCGGTACAGCTCGGCCAGCGCGATGGTCGCCGGGTACGCGACCAGCCGGGAGGAGGGACTGGCGCTGCCGGCCAGGCGCCCGGCGGCCTCTGCGGCGCGCTCGAACTCGTCCCGGAGCATCAGAATCTGGGCGTCAAAGAGCCCGTCGTCGATATCCGGCGGGGCGCCGCCAGCAACGCTCTCGCCGTACGCGTCGAGCGCCGCCTCCGCCTCGTCGAGGCGATCGCATCGGACCGCCAGCCCGCCAAGATCATGGTACGCAAAGTGGTAGTCGCGCTGGTTGCGGGCGAAGTCGCGCAGCAGGTCGAGGGCCTTGTCGCAGTCGCCCGAGAGTGCGTAGGCGCTGGCCGTGTTCAGGTACGCGGGCAGGAACGGCGTGCCGCGGCGAAGGGCGTCTTCGTAGGCCGCGACCGCCTTGTCGACCTCTTCCATCGCCATGTACGCGTTGCCGACGTTGTTGCCCGACGCGGAATCGTCGGGATACAGCGCCAGGGCGTTCTCGTAGGCTTCGATCGCTTGCGGCATCGTCTCGATGCGCTGGGAGTAGTAGCGCCCCTGGATGTAATAGCGCTCGCGCGGTGTGAGCCGGTCGGCGTGCTCGATCGCTTTTTCGGCCCAGTAGCGCTCCTGATCGCTGTCCCGCAGGTTGCCGTAGACGACCGAAAGCTTGGAGAACGCCATGGCGAACTCCGGGTCGATCTCGAGGGCGCGCTCGAACACGGCGATCGCCTCCTCCGGGCGGTTCTGGCTGATCAGGTTCACGCCGTCGGTGTAGTTGCGGTAGGCATCCATCGAGGCCGTCGTGACCTCGGAGAGGTCTCGATCGACCACGGGCCCGGTGGTTGCGATCGGAATCTCGAGCCTGTTCTTGATGCGTTGGGTCAGGTCGTCGATCAAGGCGAAGACGCTGTCCTCGCCGATACCTTCGACGGTCTCGGCGGCGAGCGTCTCGCCGGTCGCCGGCTTCTGCAGGCGGGCGCTCAGCCGGAAGGTCTCACCAGCGCGGATGAAGCTGCCGACGACGACGTGCTCGACGTTGCCGCGCTCGGCGACCTCGCGCACGAGGGCGGCCGAGGTCACCCGGGCATCGAGGTTGCCGGTCTCCTCGAGGATCTCGAACAGCGCGTCGGTGGTCAGCACCCGGATCTCGGGCGACTGCGACAAGTCGGTGACCAGGAGCTCGGTCAGGCCGCTGCGCAGCCAGTCGAGGGATTCGTCGCCGCTGAGGTTGTCGAAGTACAGGACGGCGACCGATGGGCGAGTGTCGGTGAGGGCTACCGCCGCCCCGGCGGCGCCGCCGGAGTCCGAGCTAGCACTCGTCGACGATTCCGAGCCGCCGCCGAATATCCACCAGCCCAGCGCGATGACGACCACGGTGGCGCCGATGCCGGCGAGCGCCGGCTTGTTCTGCAGGATCCCGCCGGCCGCGGGCGGATAGGCTTCGCCTGTCGTGGCCGACGCAGGATAGACTTCGCCGCTCGCGGTGGAGGCCGGGTCGGGGCCGGTCGCGGAAACTCCCGACGGGTCGGAATGCTGCGGCGCGCTGGTGGTGTGGGCGGGGGCGCTCGTTGTGTGTGCGGGAACGCTCGTGGTCGGGGGTAACCCGGTAGCTGGAGGCGCTTCCTGGCCGGGCCCGCTCGCGGCGGCTCCGACCGCACCCGTCTCGGGGACTCCGATCGGGGCCGGCGCCCGGCTGATGACGATCTCGCCCGACTCGATCTCTTCTCTGAGCCCAACGAGCTCGTTGCGGACGTCCTGGGCCGATTGCAGGCGGCGCTCGGGGTCCTTCTCGAGACAGTGCTTGATGATGCGGCCGAGGTGGTTGGGGAGCTCGCGCTTGACCTCGGTGACCGAGACCGGCGTGTCCTTGATGATCGACGACATCAGGGAGATCTTGGTGTCGCCCATGAACGGCCGGCCGCCGGTGATCATCTCGTAGAGCATGATGCCGAGCGAGAAGATGTCGGAACGGTTGTCGACCGGTTTGCCCTCGGCTTGCTCGGGGGACATGTAGGCGACGGTGCCGAGGACCTTCCCTTCCTCGGTGATCGGCGGCGCCGCTATCGTCGCTGCCGTGGCGGCCGATTCGCGGGTGACGTCGCTCGGCGCCGACAGCTCGGCGAGCTTGGCGAGGCCGAAATCGAGCACCTTGATGCGCCCGTCGGCCGTGACCATGACGTTGCCGGGCTTCAGATCGCGGTGGGTGATGCCCTTCTGATGGGCGCCGCCGACCGCGTCGGCAAGCGGCACGGCGATGTCGAAAAACCGGTCAATCGCCAGGCCGCCCTGTGGAATCACCTTGTCGAGAGTCTGCCCCTCGATGAGCTCCATGGTCAGAAAGTGGAGCCTCTCGCCATCCGGGCCTTCGGCGTCCTCGACCGAGTGGATGGTGACGATGTTCGGGTGGTTGAGCGAGGCGACGACCTTGGCCTCGCGCTCGAAGCGCTCGAGCCGCTCGGGATCTCTCGCCATGTCGGCGGGGAGCACCTTCAGCGCGATGCGGCGCTCCAAGCGCGTGTCCTCGGCGACATAGACCTGCCCCATGCCGCCGGATGCCAGCAGCTCGATGATCTTGTAGGCGGCGAGTTGGGTTCCAGGCTCGATCATGTGTGCTGCGACTTTACAATCCCCCGCTGATCGGGCCAAGTACGCTCTCCCGGGATTTGCCCGGCGGCGATCGCTAGTCGGCTCGGCAGGGACGGACGATCGAGACGACGTCGTCGGGACGCTGCACCGTGTAGTCGGGCTCGTCCGGCCAGGCGCCGAACTCGGCCCCGATGCCGTAGGCGGCGCCGATGGCGAACACGCGGACGTCGTGGCCGTCCGCGGCCAGGGCCTCGTTGGCGTTGCGCACGCATTCGATGTCAACTTGATGGTCGCCGACGTAGGCTACGTGCCCGGGAGCCATGCCCGTAAGTCGATCGAGGCACATCAGCAGTCCATCGGGGGCGGGCTTCTGGCGGGCCGCGGATACCTCCTCGTACCCGATGACGAGCTCGAAATGGTCGAGGAGTCCCTCGTTGGCGAGGGCGCGCTCGATGTTGTCCTTCGAATTCATCGAGACGATGCCGTGCGGCAGGCTGCGCAGCTTCTTGAGCGTTGATTCAATGCCGTCGTACACCACGGCCGCGGTGTCATCGGCGAGCTGGTACTCGGTCCACAGGCGACCCGCGTCGCTCATCGTCTCCTCGCTCATGCCGAACTCGGCCGCGTACAGGCGACGCCAGTCGTGGTGGCGGTGCAGGGCGCGGGTGTATGCGTCCAGCGAGCTGAGCGCTTCGATCGTGTTGGGATCGGTCCCGGTGAAGTGGCGGACGATGGAGCGCGTGATCCCCCAGTTCTTCGCCCGCGTGTCGACCAACGTGCCGTCGTAGTCCCAAATTACGGCGGTGACCGGACGGGTTCCGATCACCGTGGCTGCGTCGCGATGGCCACTGGACGCGTTCCGATCATGATGCCGGCGCCGCGACCGCGACGACGTGGCCCTGGGTGCGAAACAGCAGTATTCCCTAGGAGATCGCCGGCGTTGCCATGCATACCTCGCCCATCTGGTTTGTCGCCAGCAGCTCGAACTCGCGTCCCGCCGCGAGCACGAAGATGTCGCCGTCCTCGCCCGTGAAGTACACTTTGCCGTCGGCGGCGACAGGGGAGGCCGAAAAGCCGCCGCCGGCACCGAGGCGCGCCTGGTACATGAGCTCGCCGGTGCGGGCGTTGAAGACGCTCAGCGCCCCGTTGTTGCGCAGGTTGTACAGGTAGTCGCCGTACACGATCGGCGTCACCATGTAGCCGCCGCCGCGCGGAACGCTCCAAACGACGTGCTCGTTCGCATCCTCGCCTTCGCCCAACGAGATGTCGCCGGTAGCATCGGGCCGGATGGCGTAGATCGGCGACCCTGGGCCGTGGGCATTGGTGATGAAGATCAGGCCGTGGGCGAACACCGGCGTCGGTACCGGGATATCGCCACCGCCGCGCATCCTCCAGATCTCGGCGCCGGAGTCGGGATCGTAGGCGCCGATGTGACGGTAGCCGTTGACGACGATCTGGGCGCCGTCAGCTGAGACGTAGACGTTCGGGGTTCCCCAGGTGGGGACGTCTTCGCGGCGGGTGCGCCAGATCTCCCTGCCGTCCACCAGGTCGAAGGCGGCGATGAACGAGTTCTCCTGGACGTCGGCTTGCAGGATGACTTTGCCGTCGTAGATGATCGGCGACGAAGCGACGCCCCATTGCGCTTCGGGAACCACGTAGAAGCCGGCATCGAGGACCCCGAGGTCGTTCCGCCACAGTAGCTCGCCGTCCATGTCGTAGGCGAAGAGTCCCTCGGAGCCGAAATAGGCGATGAGATGCTCGCCGTCGGTGGTCATCGTGGCGGAGGCGTGCGTCGACTTGGGGTGGCGCATGATCGCCGGTACCCCGGTATGCACGGTGCGTTCCCAAACGATCGCGCCGCTGCCCTTGTCGAGCGCGTAGACTTTCCAGGTGTGCTCGCTGTTGTCGCGCACCGGGTTGATGTCGCCGTACAGGCCGACGCGGAGTGAGTTGTTGCCGGCGCTGATCGCGGTGGTCACGAACACCCGGTCGCCCCACACAACCGGGCTCGAGTGGGAGAGGCCGGGGATCGGTGTGCTCCACAAGACGTTGTCGTTGGTTTCGGCGTTCCAGGTGGTCGCGGTGGCAAAGCCTTCGGCGATCCCGCTGCTGCCCGGACCGCGGAAGGCGGGCCAGTTGATCCCCGCACCTTGTTGCATCGTAGTCGGCGCCGGCACCGCGGCGACCGGCGCCATCAACCAGATTCCCAGAATCCCCAGCAACGCAAAACGCTTCATCTCGGCTTGTCTCCCTCTCTCGCCTCCGAGCTGTTGCCGCGGCACGGGGCGCTCAATCGTTTCTCTTGATGAGTCCCTGTAGCAGCTTTCCGAGGCTGTTGCCCGCGGCCTCTTGCAGGGCGGCGAACAGGGCCTCCGAGTCGAGGCGGACACTCGGCTCCGCGAGCGTTCCGCCGATCACCAAGGGTATCGACGTCCAGCCAGTTTCGTCAGTCAGTGCGTCGACGACGGCGTCGGGAAAATCACCTCCCCAGGCGCCGAGATCGATGTTCTCTCGCTCGATCAAGACGCGGGCGCGCCCGTCCAAGATGCCGTCGATGGCGAGTTGCCCGGCTACTTCAAGCCGCGCTGCTTCGCTGACGATCTCGAACGGCGCTACGTCGACACGGTCGTTTGCGAGCCGGAACTCGATCACCGTCGCTTCGTAGGCGAGCCCGGCGAGCTGGAGGCCGATCAGTGAGGTGACCTGGTCGAGAATCGGCGCCTCGGGGATCTGTCCCGCGGAAAGGTAGATCGTGCCGCCACCCACAATGCTGCCGGTATCCGCACCGCTGCCGGCGGCGTTCATCTCGATACGCGCCGGGCCGAGCGAGGCGACCTCGGGAACGCCGATCAGCCCGTTGAGGTCGAGATCCTCACCGGACAACGAGGTGCGGAACGTGTACGGGCTCGGGTTGACGTCGACGACCAGTTCCTCGAGAGTCAGGCGGCCTTCCGGTGTCGTGAGGGCGAGGCCGGTCACCGTGAACACGCCGTCGTCGGCGGCCAATCGAGCGCGGTTACCGGTTGCGGTCCGCGCGCCGATGCGGACTTTGCCGATGCCGATGTGACCTCGCCCGGACAGGCCGACGGCGACGGACGCCGCGCCCTCCTCGATTTCGATGCCGCTGAGCTCTACGTCCAATTGCTCGACCCGGGTCGTCGGCTCACCATCAGCCTTGCGAAGCACCAAGGTACCGTCGGTGATCACCACGGAATGCACTCTCACCGCCCGCTCGACCGCTGGGGGGCCCGTGCTCTCCTGGACGAACGACACGGGCGTGATGTGCGGCGCGGTGGGGGAGCCGCCGCCGCGCGCCGCCAGCGCCTCGTCGTTGATGACCTCGATCACCGGTCGTTCTAGGACCAACCGATCGATGACGATATCGCCGTAGATAAGCGACAGCAGGCGGTGCTGGAGAACGACTCGGTCGAGCGTTACCACCACGGTGCCTGAGGGGATCCGCGTCGTCGCGACGACTTCTTCGAGAACAATGCCGCGCACCAGGTTGAGCTTGAAGCGCGCTGCCTGGATCTCGATGCCGGCGTCGGTCCCGGCGGCGTCGAGGATGCGCCGGCCCAACGCCGGGGCGCGGAAATCCACCAACAAGACGACGGCGAGGAGCAACGCCAAGGCGCCGACCACGACAGCGAGACCGATCTTCAGCTTTCGCATGGATGCCCTCAGTGGATGGTCTCGATGTTCTCCTACCCGGAGGGGCGGGGGCAAGGGGCGCGATGCTCGCGGCAGGCCCCGTGAGGTAGTGAGAAAGCCGGATGCTTTACGACACAAAGCACTTCGCTATAATCGAGCCCATGAGTGAAATCGCGCGTGACATCCGTATCGGTATTCGCGGCCTCGGGCGCAGCCCCGGCTTCGCGCTGGCGGCGATTCTGTCGCTGGCGCTGGCAATCGGCCTCAACACCGTTATCTTCAGCATCCTGAACGCGGTTCTTCTTCAGCCCATCCCGGTGCCGGAGCCCGGCCGTCTACTGCATATCGGCCGGATCGTCCGGGGCGAGGGCTTCCAGGTGGTCTCGAATTCCGAGTATCGCGATACCTCCGAGGTCACCGCGTTCGAGGGGTCCTCGCCCATCAAGTCAATAGCGCGCTGTTGAACGTCGCCGAGGAACCAACCGAAGTGCCGATGGAATTGGTGTCCGGCAACTACTTCGACGTGCTCCACCTCGACCTGGCGCGCGCCGGCAGATGACCGCGTTCGTCGAGTTGCAGGAAGATGAATTCGCCGCCGAGAAGATCGGCTACACGGCTGCGCGCCACCAACGGGAGGTTGGCACTGGTTACTTCGACCAGGTGACCAGAGCCATTCAAGGCGACGAAAGCTCCCTAACCGCTCTTGACGGGTCGACCGAAGACCACCAGTTTGATCCGGCCGTTGTTGCCCTTCCAAGCGTTCGCGCATCGTAACGCGGTCACCTCGTGGGGCCCCGCACTCCGACCACGGCATCGACGATCAGTTCGTTGCGTCGAACTCGTCTGCATGGGCAGGCGGTTTCGGGTTGCACGACGCCGCCCTATGGATAGACGATCCCCTCCGGGGTTTCGATGGTGATTCGTTCGACCTCGAGGGTGCGCCCGCCGGGCCCCTCGATGCTCATCCGCAACCACACGGGAGCGGCTGAATCGAGGCCCGGGGGCAGCGTGATGCGGATTTCGGTGGAGCCCGGCACCAGGTCGGTCGGGCCCAGTCGCTCGCCGGCGACCTCGACACTGAAACGCCAGCCGGCCTCGTCGGGGACCGGTTCCACCAGCCTCAGGACGAGCTCGCCGCGGACCATCCAGCCGGCGAACCGGCGCTCGAGGTTGCGCCCGTCGCCGCCGTTTCTCACCCGGTAGACCAGGTCATTGCCGAACCGGTGCTCGAGCTCCCACCAGCTCGAGATTCCGGGGAGGATCTCCTGCGCGAGCTCACGCTGCGTCGAACGCTCGAAACGGTCGAGGTGCACGATCACGTAGCGAACCGCGAAATGGTCGCGCAACCGGTCAAGGAACGGCGGCCCCGGCGGCCATTGCATCGAGAGGTCGTGTAGCTCGCGAACGTCCTCGGGTAGACGGCCGTTGTGTCCGGTCACCCGGCGCTTCCAATGCAGCGTCGATAGCCACTGGCCGGGCGCGGTGTTGTCCATGAGGCGGGGGATCGGCCATTCCAGGATGCCGAAGTCCCCCGGCTGGTCGGCGAGCCACTCGTAGACGTTGCTGGCGGGCTCCGGAAGATCGTGCAGCGGCAGCGCGTTTCCGGTCGACTCGGCAACCATCAACACGACCATCGAGGACGCCAGCGCCGCGGGGATCCACGGTCGTGAGAATCGCCGCGACAGCAACCAGGCGGCGCCGAAGCCGACGATGACGGCGAGGAACGCCTGGCCGAGGATGGCGGCGCGGTACGGGGCCCGCAGCGCCGAGGCTCCCGGCATCCAGTAGTAGATCCAATGGTAGGGGAGAGTGGGCCCCTCGTAGCCGAAGAACTTCAGTCGTGGTCCGAGGGCGATGATGAGCGCGAACGCGGTCGTTGCGGTGTACGCGCGCACCAGCCGTGGCGCGGCCACGAAGCGCCGGTACAGGCTCCTCGCCGGGACCGGAAACGCCTTGCCTTCGGCGAAGACCAGGAGGACGACGCCGACCGCGCCGAGGAGCACCAGCCATAGCAGCGGCGCAGCAGGCCCCTCCTGAAACGCTGCCGTGGCGCGGTGGTACGCGACCAGGTGGAAACCCAGAACAAGTGCGAACGCCGCCGCCGTCGCGTATCCGGCCACCCGGACGATGGCGAAGGTCAAGCTCGACGACGTCGTCGTGCGCCCGGTCTGTCTGCGGATGCCGCGTCGACGACCCTGGGTTGCGGTGGGCGGGGAACCGTTACTCGCCGCGGCGAGATCAGTATCCCGTCTCGCGAACAGCGCGATCAGCAGCAAGAAAACCGCGACGGCCCCTGGGAAGAACGGCGTCGTCAGCGGATCGAGCGCCTCCGGCAGCAGAAACGGTGACCAGAACAGGCTATCGAGGATGAAGAACTCGGCCACATCCGCGGCCCCCGCGACTTGCAGGGCGTACGACCGGGCCGGTTCCTCGCCGCCGCTGTAGGTCTGCAGATAGGGGGTGAGCAGCGGCAGGGCGACGGCGAACGCAGTGACGGCGGCGGTAGCCATGAAGCCGACACGGCGGCGGTCGACCGGGTATTGCTGCGCCCACCAGATCATCGGCACACCGAGGGCGAGCAGTAGCGGCAGGTAGACGGTGTAGTAGGCGCTCACCAGGCTGGCCAGCGCCACCATGACGCCGGCGGCGAGGGCGCGGACCAGCGTCGGGCGCTCGAGGAGGCGGTGCAAGGCCAGCAGGGCGAAGGGCACGCCGTGCACGGAAATCGTATTGATGTGGGCGAGGCTCCAGCGCTTGGCGGGGAAATAGCAGGCGAACGCGCCCGCCACCCAGGCGGCCCACGGGTTGCCGGTGAGGCGCCGTACCAGAAGGAAGGTGCCCCAACCTCCGAGAACGAACGTGAGCATGAAGGCGACGTTGTAGGTGATGATCGGGTCGTTGGTCAGCGCCCGTATCGGCACGACCGGGAGGGCTTCCGGCACCATGTGCTCGGTGAAGGCGAGCGCATCGGGATGGGGGAAGAAGAGGTTGGCCTGAAACAAGTCCCAGGGCGCGCGCAGCAGTTGGCGGGCCGTCCAGTTGATGATCCACCCGTGCAGCAGGACGTCCATACGCTCGCCGCGCGGGATCGATTCGGTGAATCGAAAGGCGAGCGGCCGCAGGTGGACGAAGGCGATGACGATGTAGCTGCAGATCACCGCCACGTGGACGGCGATACGGCGCCCCAACGACGGGGTCATGGAGCTCTCGCGGTTCGCCGTCGGTGGGGTCGTCTCGGTAGCAGGCGCCGGCGAAGGCGACGCGTCTGGGTGAGGGCCAGGCCTCAAGAGCCCGCGGTGTCGGGGTCGACCTCGGGGACCGCGTACAGCTCGCGCAAGCGGGCAAGCTCGGCCTCGAGGTCGGCAACGACATCGGCGTGGGCCGGATCGTCGTAGAGGTTGACGAGCTCGTCGGGGTCAACCTCGAGATCGAAGAGCTCCCACTCACCGAGGTTGTAGTAGTGGATCAGCTTGTAGCGCGCGGTCCGCACGCCATAGTGGCGTCGTACGCTGTGCACCGCCGGGTATTCGTAGTAGTGGTAGTAGATCGACGTGCGCCAATCCGCTGGATCTTCGCCGCGCAGCAACGGAACCAGCGACCGTCCTTGCATCTCTTCGGTCGCCGTCCCCGCCGCGACGCCGGCGATGTCGAGAAACGTCTGGGCGAAATCGAGGTTCTGCACCAGGTGCGAATCTTCTGATGCTGGCGGCGTGACCCCGGGCCAGCGAACGATCAGCGGCGTGCGAAAGGACTCCTCGTACATCCATCGCTTGTCGAACCAGCCGTGGTCGCCGAGAAAGAAGCCCTGGTCGGAGCTGTAGACGACGACCGTGTTGTCGGCGAGGCCGCTGTCGTCGAGATAGGCGAGCACGCGGCCGAGTTGGTCGTCGACCGCGGCCACCGCGCGTAGGTAGTCCTTCAGATAGCGCTGGTATTTCCATCGCACTAGGTCGTCGCCCTCGAGTGCGAGCTCGCGGAAGGCCTCGTTCTTGGGCTCGTAGGCCGCGTTCCACACCTCGAGCTGCTCGTCGTTCAGGCTGCGGGGTGCGACGAGCTTCAGATCGATCTCATCCATCGTCACCTCGATCGACATGTCCTGGCCCAGGCGCGCGCTGGTGCGGTTGCCGGTGGTGTGATCGTCGAACAGGGTGGCGGGCTCGGGGATTTCGACGTCGTCGTACATGGTCAGGTAGTCGGGACCGGGTTCCCATCGCCGGTGCGGCGCCTTGTGCTGGTACATCAACATGAACGGCCGCTCCGGATCGCGGCCGTTCTGCAGCCACTCGAGCGCCAGGTCGGTGATGATCTCGGTGGTGTAGCCGGTGTAGTCAACCTCGCCCTCGGGGGTCAGGAACAGCGGGTTGTAATAGGGCCCCTGGCCGCGCAGCACCCGCCAGTAGTCGAAGCCTGTGGGGGCGCTCTTCAGATGCCACTTGCCGATGACCGCGGTCTCGTAGCCCGCCGCCTGCAGCAGCTTGGGGAACGTCACCTGGGCGCCGTCGAATTCGAGACGGTTGTCGATGATGCCGTTCAAGTGGCTGTGCTTGCCGGTGAGGATGACGGCGCGGCTCGGGGCACAGATCGAGTTGGTCACGAAGGCGTTGCGGAACAGCATTCCTTCGGCGGCCAGGCGATCGAGGTTCGGGGTCGTATTGATGACCGAGCCGTAGGCGCTGATGGCGTGGGAGGCATGATCGTCGGTGAAGACGAAGAGGATGTTGGGTTGTTGCGCCGGGGTTGCCGCGCCGGCCGTGTCGTTCTGTGCCCGCGGCGCGCAGGAGACCACCGCGGCCGCCAGCAGCACGCCGGCGGCGCTCAAGCGTAGGGCGATCGCCGAACTCGGCGGCACACTCGACAGGGTTCCCTTCCTCGGCATCGTGCCGAGACTTTACTCAGCGCCCCGGCGGGTGACAACGGGGCCGCGGTGGTTTCGATACACGCCGCGCGTTCGTTTGGTCGGCATCCCCCGGTCGAGCCTCACATCCAGGTCTCGTGGACATGCAGCCATTCGAGGCCGTTCGGGGCGTCGGAAGCCTGCTGTGCACGCGGTGCCTCTGTCCTATCATCGGACGGCTGAGACCAAAGAAGTCACCATCAACGACAAGGAACGAACGATGCATCGAGCCCTGAGGTTAGCGTTCATGGTAGCTGCCATCAGCGCCGTCGCGGCAACGGGGTCGTGGGCGCAGCAGGACATGTCGGACGTGCAGATCGAGACGATCCGGGTCGCCGACGGCATCTATATGCTCGTCGGCCAGGGCGGCAACATCGGCCTGTCGATCGGTGATGACGGTCCTTTCGTGATCGACGATCAGTTCGCGCCGCTAACCGACAAGATTCTGGCGGCGATCGCTACGGTAACCGACGGCGCGGTGCGGTTCGTCTTGAACACGCACTGGCACGGCGACCACACCGGCGGCAACGAGAACCTCGGCAAGGCCGGCGCCATGATCATGGCGCACGAGAACGTCCGCCGGCGTTTGAATCCGTCAGAGTTCCGCGACGTCATGGGCAGAACCGAACAAGCTCCGCCCGAGGCGCTCCCGGTGATCACGTTTTCGGACGCGGTGAACTTGTACTGGAACGGGGAGAACATCCGCGTGTTCCATGTGGAGAAGGCGCATACCGACGGCGATGCCGTTATCTACTTCTCGAACGCCAACGTCGTGCACATGGGAGACAACTTCTTCCAGGGACGATATCCGTTCATCGACGTCGATAGCGGTGGTGGCATCGACGGCATGATCGCCGCGGGCGATCGTGTGTTGGCGATGGTGAACTCGAGCACGCAGATCATCCCCGGACACGGGACGCTGGCCACCCCGGATGAGCTGCGTGAATTCCGCAACATGCTCGTCACCGTCCGGGACCGTATTCACGCCATGCTGAACGACGGGATGAGTGTCGAAGACATCGTCGCCGCAAAGCCCACGCGTGATCTCGATGCGGTTTGGGGGGACAGCCCCGACGGGTTCGTGACCATGGCGGCACGGAGCCTGAGTGGGCAGTAACGTCTTGCTGCAGCCATCTCCAACAGCTCACGGCGCTCCGCTTCGACCATCTCCATCTCGCCGACGCTGACGAGGATCGCCTTGGCGTTGTACACGACACCGTGGAAGCCGGCCTGCTGCCGCAACGCCGTCTCGCGGACGTTGGAAAAACCGTACAAGGTGAATGAATTGCCGGCGTCGATCCCGGTGGTTACCCGGTCGCCGCTGTTCTTCGCCGAGAAGCGTGCGTTCTTTCTGGAGTCGGCCAACAACTTCACCTTCGGCACCAGCGCCGCCCGCGGCGCAGGACGACGACATCGACGGTAACTCGTGGACGGGACAGTTGAGCGGCGGCTGGCGCCCGCAGCAGGAGGGCGTTGAGGCTAGCTCGCAATATGCGGGCTAAGCGCCATCGAACGGCGACGGGAATAGCTCCGAGGGGACGCGGGATCGCCGGGCGAGCTCCACCAGTTCGCGCACCACCTCCGGGTGGTCGGTCGCCAGGTTCGTCTGCTCGCCGGGGTCGCCGGCGAGGTTGAAGAGCTCCACGATGTCGATCTCACCGTCGGCGTTGGCGCGCCGATACAGCTTCCAGTCGCCGGCGCGCACCGCCTGCTGGCGGCCAAGCTCCCAGTACATCACGTCATGGGTCACCTGGCCTTCTTCGTCGAGCATGGTGGGCGCGAAGCTGATGCCGTCGATGTCCGTCGGTATTGCGCCAGCCGCCCCGACGAGCTCGAGCACCGTGGGGAGCACGTCCCACTGCGCCGAGAGGTGATCGGTGACTGCGCCCGCGGCGATGTGTCCCGGCCAGCGGGCGATCATCGGCACGCGGATGCCGCCTTCCCAGAGTTGCTGCTTGCGGCCGCGGAACGGGCCGTTGCCGTCGAAGAACTCCAGGTCGCTGCCGCCCACCCAG